>JACCDN010263447.1_pt1 | contig 74899 bp, 87 predicted proteins | sample 7441691 | NCBI WGS metagenome assembly JACCDN01 (sample SAMN15323439, study PRJNA562643) | freshwater metagenome | isolation source: river surface water | place: USA:Blue River Watershed | collected 2017-08-16
ATAACTTGTTAGCAGTATTGTGGGTAAGGCGGTGGGTAACTCAAAGAGTTATCCACGGGCTTATACATCAATCTGCTAATTGGTTATTCTGCGGTGCGCTTAGCGCAAATTCATAGTGAGCGAACCAGATTTATTAATGATAGGGAAGGTGGCACCTGGTAAATTTAAGCTACCAACTTAAATACTATAAATTGCTTTAACTTTACCAGAGAACAACTTTATAGCCCAGGTGCTAATTTGGAATAAAAATATTTAGGGCTAAAGTATAAGTGATTGAGACTATAATTGGAAGAGGATAAGTGGTTTTTAACTATTAAAATAGATTTTGATAAGCTTTTCGATTTCGTATACGGGAACAGACACAGCTTTTGCTATTTTGAAATAATTGGTTAATAGTGTGGTATGATGACCTTTTTCTAATTTATTCAAAAATTTAGCATCTAATTCTACTAATTCCGATAATTTTTCTAGAGTGATCTTATTTTTTGTTCTGTAAATTAAAAGTAATTTTGATAGTTCTTGACTTAAGGAGTTTTCATTCATGAAAAGAAATTTTCCAAAATTTGAATTATATTCTTTTCATGATCTATTTACCATGGCAACAACACCTAAAATATTACTAATTTGATTTATGGAGTTACCCGTCCAATGTCACTCTTTTATAAATTATTAAATATATAATATATAAAGCAGCTGCTTTATTAGTTATATTGTTAATATATGTTAAGGAGTTATAATCTATTGAAATATATAAACTTTATGCATATTATTTCCCGTCCAGCGTCACGCTATTACCCGTCCAATGCCACTAGTTTACCCGTCCAGCGTCACGCTTATATAGATTTACCCGTTCAGCGTCACCCCTATTCCCGTCCAGCGTCACGCTATTACCCGTCCAATGTCACCCTTGTCGTCTATCCTGGATTTATTTTGATAATGTTACCTAAATCGTTTCAAATATGAAAATTATTTTCGATTTATTTTAATGTAGCGTGTATAATTATGGGAAAATACACTATAGGGTGTACATTTATAGGTTAATAATATGACTCAATTGATTGATACTAAAGAGCTTATCATTAATGAAGATTTAGTTGAGATATCTGAAAGAGATACGCCTATTGATTTAAACTTGATTGATAGAGCTATGTTCAGTAAGAATAAAAACACTGCCATAGGAAAAAAAATCATCAGTTTTAAAAATGGAGGCATGTTAACGATTGAGCCACCGGACGGAGGGTCAGTACCTACATCTTTTGAAGAGGATATTTTTCTGGTTTTACTTAATATTCTTTATTCTCAATCAAAGATAAATGGTAAACCTAGTAGAACAATTTACACAACGTATACTGAAATTGCAGATGTACTAGGCGTAAATAAAGAATATTATAAATCAACTCGTTTTAGAGCTAGTTTAGAAAAGCTTGCCAAAACCTCATATACATTTGAGAATTCATTTCTTCAACGTGATATACCAAACATAGATAAAACCAAGGGAAATATAACAGATTATAAAGTAAAGTCTTTATCTATTAAGTCTGTCTTTAGATTAATAGATTTTACTGAAATTAAAATAACTGAGTTTGATATTCAGAGAGAGTTAAGAGAAAATCCTAATATAAATACGACCGATTATGAAGTTTTAGAGCGTTTAATATCAGGAAAAGTAAGTAGTCAAACTTCGTACTTTTTAAGAATAGATCTAAGTAATTTCATTTATGAGAATCTTTTAAACAAAGTATACCTGAAACATTCTCTTTATCACCTTCTTAATATTAAGGATAAAATCGCTCGCGGTATTTATATGTATCTTGACAGCAAACAAGGAAAGGAAGTTAAAGAAAGTGGTAGCTATTCTCCTTTATTGAATAAATCTTTATGCATAGTTACTGGTGAAACATTGGCGGAGCAGGGATCTGTGACCTGGGAATCGAAAAGAGTTTCCAGCTCTATATTAATTATTAATAGGGCTCTTGATTATCTAGTTGATAACGGGTATATCAAATCATATGAAATGTTTAAAGAAAAGCCCTTATCTTTCTCTTGGTACAAGGTGTACTTCCATGAATATCAAAATAGGAGCTCGGAATATTATAACTATAGTACTAGAAGAGTAGGGAACGCACCTGAACCAAAAGCCTTAGGTTTAAAAGTAAATTATAATTTTACTGATAAAATTCAAAAAGCTATTGATAAATTGCCAGAATTAAATAATGAGTCAAGAAGAATATTGTATGAAATATTTACACCGCTAAAGGATGAGCCTGTAGAATATAATGAAAAAATACTTACACTTACTTTAGGCGAAATCAAAGTTTTAGCCATTCTAGAAAAGATAATAAAAAGAAAATCAGCCAATCCACCTCTTACCAGCGTGAATGGATATTTTATCACTGTAGCTACTAAAGAGTATTATGAAGAAGAATTACATCAGCTAAAAGTAGATGAATATAACCGATTATATGGTAGTACAGTAACCCCGTTTCAGGAGTCGATAAATGCTTCTATGCAGATTAAGCAAAAAGATGAGGAGCATGAAGAGCGCATAAGAAGATTATGGGAAAATTTAAGTGATGACATTAAAGAAAAATATTTTAATAAAGCAGCTAAATATGCCGAGAAATTAAAGTTATTTACTCAGACAGATATAGCTATCCATATATATGCTTATAAAGAACTAAATGATAAATATAAGCCAGGTATTAGGTTAATGGCAGGAAATTTAGATATTTACTCTTAACAAAAGTTATTAGATAGAATCCTCGAGTAATACATGAGGATTCTATTTTAGTCATGATTCTAATTAGGCTTCAAATTATTTTAAAAGTAAAGATTTATTTGTATTTATATCGTTAACAAAAGATTGCAATAGCTGAATCTTATCATCAGAAAAATCCCAAAATGGCGCAACAGAAGATACTCCATATGCTCCAAGGCTTAGAGTTTGCTTATATCCGTATACTAAGTTTTTAAGTGAGTTTTTAGATGATGACAAACAGCCACCTGAAGCTATTAAACATACATTATCTACTTTTTGACAAACCTCGAATAAAAGGCTTCTAGTAGCAAAACCATTCATCCCGCCACAAATTACACCTTTTGTATTTCCTAGAACTGGCTGCATATTTTCGTCCAACATAACAGCCGGCATAAAGGGAGCAAAGGAAATATTGTTGATTCCATGTTTTTTTATTAATTCAATTAAACAAACTAATTCACTACTATTAGAGGTAGTAATCTTAGGCATAATGTTAATTTTAAAGTTCAAATTAACTATAGATTTTAAGAGACTATCCGTAAACTTATAAATATCCATTTCATGTTTTACATTAGGGCATGCTAAATTTATTTCAATATTTTTTACTCCAACTTCATATAATTTTTCAATCATACTTGTTAATTCTTGAATTGGATTATCTCCGCTATCTGGATCACAAGCTATACTTGGAATGATTGTTGGTCCACTTTTAAATAAATTTATATATTTTTCAATATCTGGAAGCATTTTATCCATTCCCGGATTACATAAACCTGAAGAAACTAGCACATAATTATCATTACTATAAAAATGAGGAAGTTTATTACCCTTTCTTTGTTTAGGAGTGATAGACTTAGTAACAAATCCCTCTAAATTAGGAACATTAAAGGCAATTTTTTCAAAGCTATTGAAACAATTTAAATAATCGTTTGAAGCCAATATAAACATATGTTTTCCAATAAGTCTCTTAATATATTTTTGGTTACTTCACTAATTTTAATTTTAACGAACTTATAATTTCTGTAGATTCGATATTCTCTTTAGATATACTTTGCTGAATAAAAAACTCTGAAGCAGATTTAAGACTTTTTTTATCAAGCAGCATATATTTATTTTCGAAATCATTTCTATTCCATTCTTCAAACTCAAATGTTTTAAGGTTTTTAACCTTTATTTGTTTATTTAAGAGAAGCTTCTCTTGCAGAACATAAATATTATTTTTTTCAGTAGCTCTTAGCATTCCATAAGCATAGAAAACATATCTGTATGATTTTTCTTCAAGTTTACTTAAAAGGAAGTCATCATCAATGAGATCTTCTAGGAAACACTTGTGTGATTTATATTTTGTTGCTGGAGTAATGATAACGTACGGCTCATTTGTATGTTTGTCAAATTTCACTTCAAAAGGGTGTACTTTTAGATTTTTATAGCTACTTATAGGCGAGCTATTTCTAGCTCTGAATTGACTGGAAACGAATTTTATTAATTCAATCATTTTCTAATATCGATACCTCTTAAAATTATTTTATCCTGGTTAATAATAAAAGCTAAAGTTTTATAATCTTGTTTAAAATCAAAACCTTCAATCTTTTCAACTTGCTTAACTAAGTTGATTATAGATTTGGCAACCGGATAAAGTATAAGCGCAATTATCGATTTTATAACTATTGTATGGATAATTAAGCTTAAAGTTTGGTCTAGAGTATAGTTGTTAGTCAAGAAACTAATTAAATACGAAGACGTTACAATCATTTCCGAAATTATTTGACATAGGATAAGCCTTACGAATGTAAATTTACTTTTAAGTATAATTTTCAACTTAGGTACATAGCGAGCACTGAACATATCTCCAAAAAAAGTACCAAAAAGCGACCCGATGGCAACAACCCATGAAATGTCAATTAAGTGTTGATAAGCAAAAGTAATGTCGTCATGCATAAAAGAAGAGTATGGCAATTTTGAAATAATAAAAGTAGGGATAATAAATAAAATATGGACAAGAGTATTTAGCCAAGCTGCTTGTCTTGAATGTTCATAACTATAGCACTCACCTATAATTTCTATTAGATATAAATCTATTGGAAAAATTATCCCTGAAACATTTACCGGATATCCAAAAATATCAACTTGCCGCCTGGCAAATATAAAACAAATTATTTGGCTAGTAATAAGTAAAGTTATCAATAATGGGTAAATAGCAAATTGATTTTTTTGTTCCATTTCCGCTTACTATAATAAATTGTTATCCACAATTTGCTTAACAGCAATAGCTATAGGCCTAGCGTCTTCAAGTAGTAAATTTTGTTTTGATAAGATATCCTGCACATCAAACTTATTTTCTTCAATGACATCATCAACTTTTACAACTCGATATTTATTTTTTACTTCAATAATACCTATATTTCCTATATGTAGTTTATGGAATGGCTTGAATAAGAAAGTACTATTAACATTTAATCCATATTGTTCAAATTGTAATACAAGGGCAAAAGCATTTTCATGAATGTATTCATTTGATAGAATAGTATCGTTATGTTCAATATCTAAATCACCAATAAAGAATTTATTCAAATCACTTAAATCTAATATTGGTACATATTGCGGCAAATCTGGAGATTTGAGCAGATCAGCTACTGTAACGCCAAAAAACTTGGCTATTGGATAAAGGCTTTGGAAATTTGGTTGAAATCCTTCATTTGTTATTCTCCATAAAGAAGCATGGGGAATACCTATCAACTCTGCTAATTTTGGCAATTTTACATTTAATTGTGCCATTTTTTTGTATATGTTAGTTCTTAAATTATCTAGCTCTTCATGAGAAATTGAATCATGGTGCTTTAGGGCAGTCATTATGTAACACCTATTAAATAGTTTGACAATGTTCTTAATTCGTCATATAATATTGAAATTTCAAAAATGAAATAAAACGGGATACTAAACCTATATGCGCAATGTAATTAGGTAACATTAATATAAATATTTCATATTTGATATTAATTATATCATAACTTAGGGCTGCCTACCACAGCCTCATGTTATACCTATTAACTTCTTACCAGAGTAGGTGACATATGATACGCACAAAAAACTTTACTGAACAGGAGTTGAAGATTAAAAATTCAATTTCTCCTGTGAGTTCCAAAATGCTAAGTGAAGAAGAGTTAGCTTATTTTAATGAACAAAAATCCCTAATTTCTAGCCTGAATAAACTAAATCCTGGGTTAATTGCTGGAATAAAAGATGTTGATTCTGTACATATAATTTCAACAGATGCATATGCAAAATGTGTTGGCCTAGATAATGGAACCGAAGTATTCGGCAGGACAGACTTTGATATGCCATGTGAAGGAACATCGAGCTGCGCAGAACAGTATCAAAATGAAGATAAAATTGTATTTAGTACTGCAAAAGGAATACAAACATCTAATTGTCACTTATATTCAACTGGCATTGAAATGCAAGTGTATACCAAAACCCCAATAATTTTCAAAAATAAAATACTTGGATTATTTTATTCGGCAGATAGGCAACAATTTTTACCCCCTGAGATTGGTCTATTAATCCAAAAGTTTGGAAATAACAGCTTAAAAATAATATCGAAAGAACATATTTTTAAAGACAAAAATGGATATAGCTACAAATTTGCCTCTGATTTCCAGCTTGAGCTTTGCTTCTATGTGATGTTAGGCTATTCAGATAAAGAAATAGTTAAGTTATTAGAAAGTTCAAGAAAATTTCCAGAAATCAACACAAATAAAGTAGTTCAATCCAGGCGACAAATTTGTGAAAGAATACTTAATCTTGATGGGCTAATGTCTGATTTAATGCGGTCAAAACTTGAAGCAATAGGGTTTACTAAAACTATTCCTTCCTCTGTATATAAAGAAAAATTCCACTCTAATTCAATCAATATGTTACCTACCATAAAATAGAAAGGTTGTCAAACAATTTTTCGCTCAAAAAATTGCATTACTCCGATTAGCTAAAATCATAAACTACCATACTAGCAAGAAAGGAGTAATGCCAATGTCGATAATTCAAAGCTACAGTGCAGTATTAACAAGAAACCAAGAAGAATTAGCAATTACACTATCAGAAAATGATGTTGAAGCTATTGAGCAACTTATGAATGGGGTATTTTTTAACCATCCAGATAAAATTAGCTTTTGTTTTAATACAATTTCTAAATTAAAAGATGCCTACCATGAAGGGAAAAATCATTTTTCAGGATATGATTTATTAAATGAGGTTCTCCTAAAAACTCCTGAGGCAAAAATTAAATTGATTGAAAGCGGGATGGCTAGGGTTATTAATACTTCATTTGACTATGACAAAACCTATGGCGATTATCAGGAAAAGCAAAACTATATTGATGCTTATGTAAAAAGATTCGAAATGGTTAAGTTTGATGGTAGGAAAATCAAATATTTACAAGGGTTAATTAATCATCTTATTTCAGTAACCGATAGGCAGTTTAAGGCTTCTAAGGTAGATTCAAAGGACGAGTTTTTGGATAAGCAACTTTTACCTATAGTTGAGCTTTTTAATTATGATGTGTATGACAAGGTTGAGGAATCTATAAGTAGCAAATGGAATCTAAGTAGGTATGGAGATTAACTAACATGAACCGCAAGCTAGTTACAGCATGTACAAATCCAAAAGTTTTAGTAGCAATGATAATTATCGTAACAGCAATTTTCTTTTTTTTGAATCCTAATTTACCTAATCTAGCGATTATTCTTGGAGTAGTTTGGGTTGTCGGAAAAATAAAGAAAATAAAAGATAAAGAAGACAAGAAAGAAATTAATACTGATGATTATATTTCATATTTGCAACTAAAACAAAAGTATGAGAATAAATAGAATGCGTTGGTTATTAATTTACCTCCTTATTTTTCTTTCTGGATGCGCAGTAAAAGAACAACCTCATACCTTAAGTTATGTGATTGTAGGTGGTAATAGTCAATCAATACGGTTTGACGTAAATAAAGATAAAAATATAGATAGCAATGACCCTCGCATTAAGGCCATTGTTCTTGTTAGTCGACAAAATTCCACTGCTCAGATACATATAGCTTATTCATCATATGAAGGAGGACTTTTGGCTGATAAGGTTGCTAAAAGCTTATTAGTATATAAAGTTACTGTGCTAACCCCTGAACATTCAGGAATTTTGGTTAATAATCAATTTAAGGAAGATAAGGTTCTTGTCTATACTCATTTTGATTCCCTGTTAAAGAATTAGTATTTTAGAAGGTAATTAAATGAAGTTTATAAAATTAGCTATACTAGTTTCATGCATTAGCAGCGTTTCTTTAGCTTATGCTGATTCAAACCAAGATATAGGTATTCAACCTGCGAATGTGGTTAGTCTTGATAATAATACTACTTCCACGAAAATATATAAATTGCCGGTTCCTCTGCCTGATAAGTTTAATGATCCAATTTCACTAAACCGTAGTTTTGCTTCCTTAGATGACTTTGCCGCGCGCTTACAATCTTTAACAAGTTTGAGAACAAAAATTATTAACTCACCTTTGGCTAGTCAATCATCCATGATAACTATATACCAGGCTACTGGAACTGTTACAGATTTGCTTAATCAGGCTGCAGTGAAGTTTAATATGACTTGGACTTATGAGCCTGCTGATAACTATCTGGTTTTTAGCTACAACAGACCACTTATTAAAGCAAATCCATTGACAATAGGTAATACAACTGCGCAAATCAGGAGCTTAGCCATAGATCAACAAGTAAGAACATGGACTATTAAAAAAGATGATATTGAATTGCGAACTGCTTTAGCTCGGTGGTGTAAGGATGCAGGTTGGCAATTAGACTGGCAAGTTCAAGGAAAATTCCCCATTGATTTTAAATGGGAAGTGCAGGGGACTTTTAAGGAAGCAGTGAATCAAGTACTTAAATCTACACAACATTCAGAAATACCATTAAGCGCAACAATGTATGTTAATAATAAAGTACTCCGAATAACATCATCTGGGAACTAAATAATGAAAAAAACTTATTTTATATATACTTTATCAGCAATATTTTTAGCTGCTTGTGGCGCAGGTGATAATACTCCATCCTCTACTGCAAGTTATTATACTGGTGGTTATGATTATTATTATCAGGTTCAGACTGAGTCTGGAAGTGTTTCAAATTTTAGTGTAATGGCAGCAAATGGGACTACCTTATTTTCAGCCCCATTAGTAAGCTCTGGCAATAATTCTTATTCCTTCAATACAACATATAATAGCCAGCAAGTCAGTGGAAACGTAGTAATAGCTAATGATATATTCAGTATAGCTGCTTCAAATTGGGGAATAGATTTAGCATCAAGTAATACGACAATCCTTCAATCCGGTGCTTATTCTACTATATGCGATAAAGGTAACATAAGCCCTTGCACGGTTACAGTATCGAATAATAACGTTTCCATAACTGAGTATGCTAGTAATGGCACTCCTACTGTATTATGCTCTAATAGTATGTTATCAAATACAAATACAATTCCAAATAATTATACATTTAAGTGTGGTATCAATGGAAGCAACAATCCTCAGTATGATTGGTATTTAACTTCAATCACACGTAATAATGTACCTGGTTTACTGTTAAGTGAGTTTAATGGCAATACGCAAGTCAATAATGATGAGACAGATGATATTGCAGTTATTCAGGCGACGAGTAGCGGAATCTTTCAACCATCCGGTAGTTTTTATTACACGTACAATGGGGCAAATGGTTCAGGTAATCCTACAATAACAGTTGCTAATTTAACTAGTAGTGGAAGTACAGGAACAATAAATAATCCAACCATAGGCAATTGTAACGGCCAAGCTTACACTTTAACTTTAGACCAATATTACTCTCAAATAGCGAATGGATATGCCTATTTCACTACCTCTACAAATCCGACTAATTTTAACTTGGTAGGTAACTCAACTATGAATCTAATGATGGATAGTGTAAATGGATTTTATGTTCAATAGTTTACAGGGAACCAAAATGAAACTCAAAAAAATTAACATCTTATTAATTGGCACTTTGCTAACAGGTTGCTCTACATGGAGCGTAAACAAAAACATCGACCAAGTGTCAGCAAACGTAGAAAAAACTCAACAGCAGATGGACAATACCAAGTCAATAGCGGCTAACAATTTCATTAATGTAGTTGATGGAGGGCTATTTACCGCACATGCAAGCAAACTAAAGGATACAGAACCATTACCGCCTGTATTTTATGATACTTTTCAAATTGACAAGACTTTTCTAAGTTTGCGAGATGCGGCTGATGCTCTTACTCAATTAACTGGCATCCCAACAGATGTAGATAATACAACACTTCAAGCAACAAATTCAGAGGCCAGATATGTCAGAGTTACTCAACAAAATGGAAATTTGATTAACCTTTTAAATGCAATTGCCACAAAGTATGATGTAGCGTGGTCATACCACGAAGGAACTTTAGAGTTTAATCAATATGATACGAGGACATGGACTATAAACAGTATTCCAGGTGACTTTCAAATGCAGAACAATGTGACCAATCTAGTTGGATTACAGGCACAAAATCAAAATAATACAAATGCATTAACAACTACCCAAGGTGTAATGCCAGGGGGAACAGTACCTGGAGGAGGTAGTTCAAGTGGAAATAGCGGTAGTGCAAGCCAAAATAATAATTCACAAAGCCAATCAACATTAACATTTAATACTAATGCTAGTGTTTGGGACAGTATTAAGAATTCAGTAAAAGCTATGCTTACAGAAAAAGGAAAATTAAACGTTGCTCCTGCTGATTCTACAATTACAGTAACAGATCGTCCACATGTAATTAGATTAGTTGACCGATATATTTATAATGAAAATATGATATTAGGACGCCAAGTTAAGCTAGATATAAAAGTATATTCTGTTCAAGTCGATAATTCAGATAATTATGGTTGGGACTGGCAATCTATTATTAATGGGTCTAAAACCAAAATTCAGATTAATGGTACCGGAGGCTTTACTCCAGCCACAGGCTCTTCAACTTTCACAATATCTGCAACAAGTGGAGACTTAAATGGTTCTCAAGCGATTATAAGTGCATTATCTAAAGAGTATAAAACATCAGTTGTAACTACAGCTTCAGTAATCACTCATAATAATCAACCAGCCCCAGTCCAATCTGCTCGCCAAACTTCATATTTAGCAAGTTCTCAGACTACACAAGTAGCTCAGGCAGGCGCACAAACTACCTTAACGCCTGGTGTAGTGACAACTGGGTTCCAGATGAACGTTTTACCAAATATCTTACCTAGTGGAGAGATTAATTTACAACTTACTGTTAACTTATCAGATTTAATAGGCATGAATCAAGCCTCTAGTAATGGTTCATCTCTTCAGCTTCCTGATGTTGAAACTAAATCATTCATGCAAAAAGTTTCTTTACGTTCAGGCGATACCCTTGTGTTGAGTGGATTTGAGCGTACAGAAAATACATTAACTGAACAGGGGACTGGTTCAGTAAGTAACTGGCTCTTTGGTGGTGGCTTTAATGCACAAAAAAATCGTAATGTGATTATAGTGTTTGTTACTCCAGAAGTTGTTTCAAGTTAAGAATTTAAGGTAGTAATATGTCAAATCAAACATTTGAAAGAGATGGTTATATTTTTGTTGGGGATCTATATTGGCCAACCCCTCCAAATAATAAATCTCTGAATATGCAAAAGCTTAAGAAAGACACTGGCGTAGACTTATTTGTTAAAGTGTCAGGGAATAATGTAACTAACTATGGTTTTGCAAAGAAAAATATATTCAGTAAAAAAGTAAAGAAAGTAGTTTCGTTAGGTGCTTTTTTGCTTAATTTTTATGAAGATGATCCGATAGACATTATCATTGTCGTTAAGCTTGGTGACGGTGTTGCAGGGTTACTAGCTCTAAAAAATGGTAATGTCCTACCGCGCGACGGTGATATGATTGGAGATACAGAGACTATTCGGGGTAGAGTTATCCACTTAATAGATACGTATAGTATTGGAAGCATCTGGACCGCTGGGTTTAGCAACTATTTCTATGATGACAAAGAAATAAGCAATCGATTAAGAAATATAAATCCTCATTTTACTGCCCCTACAGAAGAGACAGACGAGAACGGCGTTCCTCTAACTAGCATTTGGGGCTATGAGAATACTAAAAAGGCAATTAAAAGATCAATATTAAGGCCAATTCCTTCAGTAGACGTAACTAACAAAAGATTCATTATAATGCTTTCGTCTGTAATATCACTAGTTATTATTGGTATCGTATTAGTTATGATGAATACTAATAAGGAAGACGATATTCCCGTTATGCCACAACAACCCCCAGCACCACCTACCTCTATGTCGGCAGCAAATTTTATTAATGTTTGTTTTAATGGAGTGAATGATTATTTTGGATTTCCTGGTGGATGGGACATGAACTACTTTAGCTGTAATTTAAATCAGAGAGAAAGTAGGTTTAACTCCGATTATGCACAACAAAGCGATTTGATAGCGGCACTTAAGAATAATAACTTGATATTTACACAAACTTCTGGAGATAAAGGAATTACTCAGCAGGCTGTTCTAAAAGAAGTATTGAAGCCAAATTTTAATAAATCATTAAGCAATATTCCACTTGCTACAAGGGTTGATACTTTGCAATCGCTAAAAGATATTCCAGGTATTAATGTGCAAGTAACTATGCCACCTAATTTTATTTCTTATGCAACATACAATCCTAAGTTAGGGCCAAAAATAAAATTTACTATAACTAGTAAATTTAGCCCTATTTGGTTTCTACAAAAGAACTATTTTGATGGTATCTCGTTAACGGATGTTTCTGCAAAGTTTGATAAAGGTACAGGCTTTTACACTTGGCAGATTAATGGTGAATTAACAAATTAAGGATTAAAGAGGTAAATATGTATAGAAAAATATCATTATTGGTGCTGAATTTATTCGCTGTATATGCTTATGCCCAGAATAATAGTGGAGCAGCGCTCTTAGACAATCTAGATGCTAAAACGGAAAGTGAAGTTAGCATAAAAAATAATAACGCGGGTAACAGTGTGAGACCGGTAATTATGGTTAGCAATAAACCTTCTCCAACTACCACAGGCCCAGTAGTGGAGGCTCCTGCTAACATTGTTAAAAGCGACAATACAGCTGCATATTTAGCAAAATTAAACCAAGATTATCAAATAGCACAAGCACAGCAAAGAATTGACCAATTACAAAATGGTGGCCATGGAGGAGTAAGTACCAAGAAAGAAAAAGGAAAAACTGTAGTAACTGGCGTAATGATTAATCAGAGTGGAAATAAGCTTGCTACATTGAGATTTCCTGATGGTGGAACTCTAGATGTAGAAATTGGAACTATTATAAAAAATATGAAGGTAACTGATATTTCGATGAATGGCGTTTCAATGACATCAATAAGAAGTTGTAAAGGTAGGGGTTGTAAAACTGCAGGTGTTTTTTATGAGAGAGTATATGATGCACCGCAATATTCAGGTACCAATACTCAGGTTCAGAATGGGGTTAGCCAGCCAACTTCATTCGCTCCTTACTCTAGTAACTCAATGGTTCCGCCAATCATAACTTCAAATTAAAATGGAGGCCACTATGGCTATTCAAGATAAAGATTTAATACCGTCTACGTGCTTAACAGCTTCTGGTCAAGTTTTAGAGTTTGAAAAAGCTCTTCAAATCTCAATGCAGGAAATGTTAGCTGTGGTTACAGATCCAGAGTCTAACATAGATATTTATGTATCTGAAGACCATCAAAATAATATTCAGGTAATTACTCATCTAGAAAAATACCGATTAATGGGGATACTTGAAGACGATGTTAAACAACTAAAATATGTTGATATCAAGACTATTCAATCGTTTTATAGTCAAAAGGCTAGTGTATATTCGAATGAAGAGACTTCACATATTCAGCGAGATATAATCAATTTAATTCAAACAGCTTCTTCACGAAAAATTTCTGATATTCATATAACCATTAATGCTGCAAATACGGTAGTGCAATTTCGGAAATTTAAAATACTTCATCATCACAGAGAAGATTTAAGGAATGTTGGTTATGATTTGATACAAACAATGTACAACTATATGACTGATGTTGCCGATCCAATGTTTAAATCTACAGAGGCGCAAGATGCAGTTATTAATAATCCAGCATACCTTACCAAAAATTTAAACGGGGTCCGCGTTTCAATTGTACCTACCACAGATGGATGGAACGCTTGTTTACGGCTACTATATCAAACAACACGAGGTGAAGTAAATAGTTTAGAACAATTAGGATATAACACTAGGCACTTAGAAACAATTCGGAAAATCAAAGCGAAATCAAGTGGTATTTTGATTATTTCTGGACCTACTGGTTCAGGAAAATCTACAACTTTGAAGGTTACGCTTGAGGAAATAGCGAAAGATAATGGTTGTAAAGACGATGGAACCGGTTGTGAAATTAATATCATGACGGTTGAAGATCCTAGTGAATATAAAATTTTAGGAGCTAAGCAGCTTGCCGTATCTGGCGCTGAAACAGATGAAGAACGGATGGACCAATACCATCGTTATTTGAAGGCTTTGCTTCGCCAAGATCCAGATGTAATTATGATTGGTGAGATCCGGGATGTGATATCAGGTAAAGCTGCCATAAAAAGTGCAATGTCTGGACATTTTTGCTTAACAACAATACATACGAATGATGCACTAGGGATATTAGATCGCTTAATTGAAATGGGTTTAGAGCCTGCTAATGTTTTGAATCCTGGGGTGATCACTGGTCTAGTGGCACAAAGGCTGGTACCAGTTCTATGCCAACACTGCGCCATCCCTTTAGAGGATGTTATTGATCACTATAATCCTGCTAGATTAGAACGCCTAAGAAATACATTCCAAGATGATTTGTCCGGCATAAAGGTTAAAAATCAGGAAGGATGTTCTCATTGTGAATACTTAGGGATTACAGGTGTAACTGTTTTAGCGGAAATCGTTAAAACAGATAGAAATTTAATGAGAATGTATAAAGAAGGAAAAACTGATGAGGCCTATTATTACTGGCGGAACGAATTAAAAGGTACAACCCTTATGGAGCATGGGCTAGAAAAAATTAAACAGGGGATTTGTGATCCCAAAGATGTTGAGGCTGAATTAGATGAACTTTTTGTTGAAGACTTACAAAAAGAGGGGTGTGTGGCATGAAGCAGAGGAGTGCTCTTAACTTCTTAGATAGAATTCAAATCAGCGTGGATACGAGATTAAAGATATACGATATGCTTGATAGCTATATTTCAGCCGGGATTGGGCTTAAAGTAGCTTTAACCAAAATGCAAGAATCAGAAAAAATCAGGCGGGGAAATAAGTCATCTCTTTATAAAGTATACGGGCTAATGCTTAGAAGGCTTGGGACAGGTAAAAAGCTTGGTGATTTATTTGAGGATATCGCTCCTGAATCAGAACGAATGGTACTAAATGCAGGGGGAACTAATGCTAAGCAAGCATTTAAAGCGGCTATTGATGTCGCTATCATAACTAGAAAAATGAATAAAGGATTCTATGGCGCACAGGTTTATCCTCTTTTATTGTATATAGTTGCTTATACGTTTTTAGTTATTTATTCTATCTATTTCCTTCCCGGGTTATTACAGGTGCTACCAGTCGGAGCCGAGTTGTCCTTTCTAACAAGGCTAGGCATATTTTTAAATAAATATGCAAAGTATTGGGTGCCAATAAGCCTTTTCTTGAATATAGGTATATTTACAGTAATTGCTTTCTCTATGCCTAATTGGAAAGGGCCATTAAGGAAAAAATTTGAGAATATTCCTCCATATAACATGTACCGATTAAAAGTTGGTTGTAGTTGGTTAATAGCGGCAGCAAGTTTAATTAGGGCTGGCGTTAAGTTAGACCAAGCTATGGGCCAACTTATGAAATATGCAAAGCCATATTTAAGGCATCGTATATCAAGTACTGTTTTCCACCTTAAGAGGGGGTCAAATTTAGGAATTGCTCTAACAAAAACTAAGTTAGACTTTCCTGATGCAGATATGGTGGATCGTATAGGGGTTTATGCGCAAGGCAAAGACTTTGCTGCCCGCATGGATGTTTTAGCTAAAGAATTTGCAGAGCGAGGTATTGAAAAAATCAATACACAAGCCTCAATGGTTCGGACGCTAGGGTTATTGGTAGTAGCTATTGTAGGGATGACGATTGCGGGAATTAATTTTACCATCACGCATGACTTAACTGAAAGTGCTCAAAATTCTATTTCAACACGTTAACTTAAAAATAGGAGTATTAATATGTCTAATAAAATTAAACAACCTAAACTAAATAGAAAGCAAGGTGGGTACACTTTAGCTGAAGTACTAATTGGTGTTGTAGTGGCAGCAATTTTGGCGGCCATAGCAGCTGCCGGATGGAGGATGTTTTCTAGCTCAAATAATAGTGGTAATTTTGCCAACCAAGTCTTCCAGATTACAAATAACATAAGGCAATCTTATCAGAAGTCACAAACTGGTTATACTAATATCGCAGGTGATATGAAATCGTTAATTGAGGAAAATGTATTTCCTGATACTCTTACTATAGATTCAACGGCTGGAACAGTTAAAGCTTTCGGGGGTTCAGTTACACTCGCGGCAGATGCAAGTACTGGAGGATTTACTTTAACCTTTGCAACAGTCCCAAGTGATACTTGCATGAAAGCTTTAGCTTCCATGGGGGGTAGCGGGTTTAATGCGATTGATGTTGGTGGCTCAAATCTTTGGACAACCGGAGATACTTGGCCGACAAAGAATACTATTGCCTCACAATGTGGTAATGGGTCAGGCAGCGTGCCTATGGTTTTCCACGCGAGCTAATAGATGGGAATTATATGGTTAGCCAGTTTAGCCACCATGATGATAGCGGTCTTTAGCGGTGTTTTTTACCGCTATGACCCATTTCATCAGGTTAACAATCCTTCAAATGTTGCTACTGCCATCGCAGATAATCTGCAAGTTGTAGCAATGGCCGGAGTAACTTATAGTATCCAAAACAAACTAATGACTACAGCCAATATTAATCTTAATACATTAACAGCATACTTACCTACCAATTTTAAATATGCATTAAATTACAACGTGTTATTTAGCTTTGATCAGTTCAATAATAAATGGCTTATTCTAAGCTATGATAACCCAAGTTTTAGAGGTATTAGAGGCCAAAGCTTTGGTGAAGATATATTAAGAGCTTTAACTCAAAGAGTTAATAATAAGGGTATAGATAACCAAAATAATTATCAACTTATTTATACAGGTATTAATACAGGATGTAATCTAAATTCTAACATACAGTCATTAACCTCGAGTGTATATCAATCATTTAGTTATGTTTGTGGTAATAATGCTACTAGCGTTTCAAAGTATGTTTTAATGGTTCCAGTTAATTATTACTAAAGGTATGCGAATGAATTTTAAAAATAAAGGTTATACCTTAACTGAAATACTTATGGGCGTTGTTGCTGTTGCGATAATGAGTGCGGCAATTGCCCCTATGGTTTTATCCAATTATCGAGTAAATAATGCTCAGTCAATGGCAGACCAAACAATTACCTATAGCAAAATTTACGCAAGATATTTGCTAAATAACGATAATAATATAAGAAATACAATAGCTAATAATAATATTGCATTTATTCCTTGGTCTAATTTAAAAACATCTGGATACGTACCAACAGGATCTGTAGCTGATACAAATAGCCTTGGTCAGACTCCTTGTGTTGCTATAATGCAAAACAGTCAAACGAAACAATTAATGCCATTTTTATTTTTTGTTGGCGGAGATGGTAGACAAAAAAACTTCTCAACTCTCGATGCTAATAATACAATAAGCCAAATTGGAGGGATGGCGGGTGTATATGTAAGTGATATGAATGACAAAGATGTAAGGCAATCTGGAGCAGGTGTGTTTGGTAATAAGGCAGGGTGGTTTCTTCCTAGTTCTACACCTTATATTCAACAAGTACAAGCAGGATGCGGAGCGGTGCTTAGTAATAATAGTATTGTTATGAATATAAGCATGATGGCTGAATATAGCGGAGCACTTACTCCTGATGTTAGCTTACATAGATTTAAAGACCCAACCAATCCAAATTTAGGTGACCCAAATAATACGAATACTGCGCAAACAGATATTAGCCTCGACCCGATTGATCCCTCAAATCCAAATGCTCAATCTAAAAGGTTATATTTTACAGGGAATGACGATAATGGAGTTTATTTACAGAACAAACAAGACCCTTTAAAATCAGATCTTACTACTATTGGGTTAAGTAATGGCACTTTAGCTGCAAACACCTTACAGCCAACTAAAGCAGTCCCTACGTTCACACAATGTGACAAAACTGAGGTCGGTAAAATGGCACAGCAATCTGATAAAACAGTAATTTTACAAAGTCAGTTGCAATGCACTGCTAATCCTTTACAATGTCAAGGCCCTGACCCCACTGGAAAAACTCTTAATGGTTATTGCTATTTGCCTGTAAGCGAAATCTCTATAACGTACCGGCCAAACACAGCCTCTTTTACTTGCCCCTTCGGTTATGTTGACTTTACTGTACCTCCAGTAATTACACAGGGGAATCCACCTCCAAACTTTAATGGGGGTAAGTGGGAGTGCTGGGCAAGCTTTATGGGTGTTTGTACCAATTGGCAATATGTTACGCGACCTATGTGTTCTTGGGCATCACCTCAAAATGCCTATAATAAAACTGGAATTAAGCAATACCGAACAGGTAGCCAAATTTATTCTATAGCAACCGGGATTTCAGCATATTCTACATGGCAACAGAATTCTAATGGCTATGATTGTAATTATAGTGGGCATTCGAATATTGCTCAAGGTGTTATCCAGGCAGTTACATGTACAACTGTATCGCCTACTATTGATTATAACTATTAAATAAGCAGAGTAACATATATTGCATATGACAATTGTAATAAATAATATATTACAAAAGCATCTTGTTGTATGATATAATTCGATTTGGTATAAATCATAAGAAAGACTAAAATGTCCAAATCATTATTTATAAATAGAAAAAAGGAGTTGGCTCAATTAAGGTTAGGATTGAGCCGGGTTAATGATTTTATCCTAATAGCTCCTAGGCGTTATGGGAAAACAACTTTAGCATATAAAGTGCTTGATGCTTTAAAAAGAGAAGATGATTTTATAATAATCAATATCGACTTAATGACCTATACTGGAGATAATATCAAGAGTATTGCAGAAGGAATAATTGAACGTTGTTTAAATGCCTTAGGAATAAGGGGAAAGTTACGCTTACTTCTAAGGCAGGTAGATTTTTCTCTAAACCTTAAGTTGCGTTATCATGATATAGAGATTGAACCAGTTATTCAGTTATTTAAACAGAGCGAGAAAGAAGATGAATGGAGGTTATTAGAAGAGGCTTTACAGTTACCAGAACAAATAGCTCAAAAAACCAATAAAAAAGTTATTGTGTTTTATGACGAGTTTGGGGAGTTATCCGTATTAGGGGACAAAATTATTAGAGTTTTCCGCTCTATTCTTCAGTTACACAAAAATGTAAGTTATCTATTTGCTGGAAGCCAAGAAACCTTAATGAATAAAATATTTATTGATAAGTCTGGGGCATTCTACCGATTTGGTCAATTAATTTATTTAAGTGAGCTAACAAGAGAGGATGTTTTTACTTATATGCAAGAGGCTTATTCTGATATTCCAATACAAGTATTAATAGAAGTTGTAGAGTTTGCTAATTGTCATCCATATTATACGGCACAAATAATAGAACACTTTGCTTATGATAAACAGTATTATAAAGATATAAATGAATTTTATAAATATGTGAATGAATTATTAATTCCTCAAGAACGGTCTTATATTGAATTACAACTATTAAAGGTAAAAGAAAAAAACCACGCCCTAGAAACATTGAGAGTCATCTCAATGGGGCTAAATCCTTACTCAGAGATTAGTAATATAGCCCGACAGAACCTTTTGAAGGTAATAACGCTTTTAGAAGTAGCTGGCCATATCAAAAAAGTAGGCAGAGCAATATATGTTTTAACCGACCCTATAATGGGATATTATTTGAATAATTATTAAATGTATTAGTAGGTGCAGATATGAAAAAAGTGCTAGTTGTAATATTTAGTATATGTTGTTTAATATCGTGTAATAGTGGAGTCGGAGGTTCCGGGGGAGGGAATAACCCTAATCCGCCTTCTCCACAAACATTAACTTCCTTGAATGTTAATGTTAGGCCTGAACAAGATAAATTTTTCTATCAAAATAGTACGACATCCATTGAAAGCTTGCCTCCATATGGGTTACCTGGTCAAGTCGTAAAAGCTAGTGTTGATGCAAGAGAGTTTATGGTAGATCCAGTTGTTAATATTACTTATACAAATACTGAGAGTTTTCCTATCATTTTATCTGTTGGGGGAAATGGAATCATTCCTGACTGTGGTATTCCCAATAATAATAATATTTGCCCATTTATTAGCAATATTCCTAATTATAGTAAGTATTCTAATCAATGCAATAGTTATCCGGGGCAGACTAACAGGCTTACACCAGGGCAGAGCTGTATACAAAGTTTACGCATATATAATGGTTGGAATTTCACTAATTCAGAGGTTCTACATTTTACCGATGTGATGGGTTATGGCTATAATAATGAGATGAACCCCGAACAACGGGGTGGCGGTGTAATAAATATTGATGTATTAGTAGGAATTACGCAAAATTTAGGAAAAGTTGATAATACTGGAGGGATCAGTCTCTATTCCAAAATGTTGCCTACACCTGATGCGAATTACTTTTATAGACTTATTCCTAATGCCAACGGGTCAATAGGGAAATATCAAATAACCTATAATGATACTAATCGCACTGCAACCTTAAATACAACTCCCGTAGCGATAATTAGTAAACCATATGCAGGTAGTAATACTATGTTAGTTGGTATAGCTAACAATGGCGATCCAATTGGAAACTCCCAAGACACTACACCATACTTACAAAATTATATTAATAAGATTGAATATGGATGGGGCACACCAGAAGTCGCACCAGGCTATGACAATATGTTCGTAGGTCTAGATGGTAATAATTATGCAGTTAATGGTGATAATGCCGGTGGAAACTTCTATACAGGTGATACCCTAGCAACATTTGAGCCAAATGCGACTACAATCACAAAAGTATCAATACCTCAAATCTCCGGCAATTACTTAGTTACTGAAGAAGGAACAGTAATATATACAGGAGCACAACAATATTGTTACATTAAGTCTAGTGATTATATCCAACAATCAATAAATTTTGGGAATGCTCCTGAATGGGTCGATTTGACAAAAGCTACGCATGACATTTATGAAATTGGTAATAAGGTATATATGCTATTTGCTACTACAGATGGATTTGGGGATTGGTTTGCTATAAATGGTACAGATTGTAGTATCAATTGGGATGATGCAAGAAGGCTTTTATTACAATCATATTACGGTGCAGGTAATTATGGAATTTATACCAACAATAACCGTGTGTTGTACGGAATTTGGGATAACGGGCGAGTATTATATTATTCTTACCCTCCAATAAATTAAGGTAACAATTGAGGTATTCATGAAAAAACAAACAGGGTTTACACTTAGTGAAATACTTATAATGGTATTTATCTTATCAATTGCTATGGGCTCGTTTATAAAGTGGCAAATATATAGGAATACCTTACTAGCTACTCGGACATATGTAGATCAAACTAAAGTCTACTCAAATGTTTTTATAGGATACCTTAAAAGTAACTTAAATAATATTAGCGCAATTGTAAATCCTAGTAACCCAATAGCAATTAGTTGGTCAGACTTAGCTTCGCAAGGTTATGTTCCCACGGGTTTGACTGGTAAGAATAGTTATAATCAATCCCCATGTTTAATCGTAACGCAGAATAATGGCTCTAATCTATTGTATCCTATACTAGTCTTTGTAGACGGCCAGAATACTGAATCAGGTATAACGACTAGAGCAATGGCTTTAATGGGTGGTTATTCCGGAATCTACATGAGAAACAATGATACTGTTACTGGTGATTTTGGACTTTGGAGTTATCCTTCATTTGCCGGAGCATACCGGGGGTTAATTAATCATTGTGGGGGGCGTATAGCAGATAACTCTATTGTTATGAATATTGGTATGATAAACGATTTTAATGATGCCATAACTCCTGATGTGAGTGTGCATAGGTATAAGGACCAAATAAACCCAAATTTAGGAGAATCATTTAATGCTAATACTGCATATACGGACATTACCTTAACAACTAATGGGTCAACTTCTTCTAATAAGTTATATTTTAACCATACTCAAAGTGTATATTTTAGCCAAAGTAATAATTCTAATCCCACAGTTACCCTTAATAATGGTTCTCTTGTGGCCCAAGCATTATTACCTACTACTAAGAAAACCCCTGGGCAAATTTGTGATCCTTCTCAGGTAGGTAGCGTAAGTTCACAGGTTGACGCTTCATATGGAATGCAAGCTAGCGTCCTTGTATGCTCATATAACCCTCCTGTTTGTCAGGCTCAAGCAGGCTCTGACTATTGTTTTACACCTATAAAGCACAATACAATTAAGTTTACAAATACCGGTAACATGAGTTCTTCTTTTCTTTGTCCTGCTGGAGCTCCTGTAGTTAGCGATGCTTCTGCGAATACATTATATTTGAATATTCAATATCGAGAATGCCGTGGTTGGTGGTTTACATATGACTGTAGTCAGGGTAATATCCAAAATGTTCAGCAGTCAGCTGGTAGTTCTGGTCAACCTATAACAACACCAATTAATGTAGATGGTGTAAATTATTATATGCAGGTTGGCTATAAAGCAATAAACCCAATACCTGCGTTAAATTCATGCAGTAGTAAATGTAGTGCATTGGGTATGAGTGAACATAATAACAATAACTGGCCGCGAATATTTAATGCAACTTGTGCATGTGATTCAGGTACTCCTGGACAATCTAATTATAGAGCAATAGACGTAATGTCAGTGACGCCAATTGGCACCCCGACCATAAATTATGTAACCTGTACAAGTAAAATGGTTTTAACTCAACAGTAAAATCGGAGAAGTAAAATGTTTGGCAGAAAAAAGAAAGAAGAAAAGCCTTCTAAAGGCAACTTTAAAATAGTAATAAATCAACCTAAGAAGATAGAAGAATCTACTTCAATAGAGGTTATTGATGATGATACCGGAGAGTTAATAGCAAATGAATCATTTCCTAACTCATTTATAGAAACTGATAAAGAACAGCCACAAGAGGTAAAGCTAATTAATGAAGAACAATTACCTCAGGAAATCCACGATAAAAAATTGGAAAATATCCTAGAAGGAATTTTACGAAATAAATTTGGATTAACAGAAATTGAGTCAAAGAAAAAGGAGAAAGAAGAGGAAATTGAGATGCTAGAATCGCTTATTGAGGCGAGAAGAGAAGCTCTAGCTGAAATTGAAAATGAATTAACGCAATTGGCCAAGGATACTTTAGCAGAGGTCGAGATTAAAGCTGGAGCAATAATAAAGTCTAGCATCAAAAAATTTGAAAGTAAAATATTAAGAGGCTAATTTATTTTAACTAAATTACGTTTCTGTTGCTCCCTATGAATATACTTGTCCTCAGTTCCCAAAAACAAACAAAAAATTATTATATTAAAGTTAAGGATGAGCGGCTGTGAATTAACGGAAATAACTTGTTAGCAGTATTGCGGGTAAGGCGGTGGGTAACTCAAAGAGTTATCCACGGGCTTATACATCAATCTGCTAATTGGTTATTCTGCGGTGCGCGTAGCGCAAATTCACAGTGAGCGAACCATTCTAATTGAGAAAGGAATACCAAACCATTGAAATTTTTAAGTCTTCGGTTTAGCATTAGATGTTCAGGTTACTTTTCCTCTTAGGTCAATATCCCATCTATCTACTACGATATCGTTTTCTGTAATGTAAAAATAATCAAATAAATTAATAGTTGGGTCACAATGCGCTACTATTAATTCAAGAACCTCTCCAAGTTTAGGTAGTTTACTGTCAGTGGATATGATTTTTCCATGCTCATCACCAAAATAGTTCCAATCGTAAATTAGATTTGGATGGCTAATTACTTTAGGTTTAGTAGGTACTTTATATAAAGATTTAGTACCCGCATCAACAGTAACATGGCTATTATGGTTGGTACTAATAACAGTAGTCAGCATGGTCATTGCTGCTAAAAAGGCTTCTTCCTTATAATCAATGTTAAAGTACTCTTGGTCCATAACGCAATAAGAGCCAGGTTGAATTTCGGTTACTGTACTAAGTTCGGCGTCTATACTAAATGTTCCGGTACCACTTCCTGTTTGAATATTACAATCTAGGCCCATTTCCAATAATTGGCTTTTAATTTTGCCTGCGGCCGACAAAATCTCATGAGATTTCATCCTCCTTTCCTCAAGGTCGGATATATGCTGTAAATGTCCGGCATAACATTGAATCCCTCTAAAGGCTAGGTTACTAAGTAACGTTATTTCTCTTGCAATTGGTATTACTTTATCCAAAGGTATGCCGGTACGGCCAATTCCAGCATCAATATCTATCAAAACATTAAGTACTAAATGGTGCTTTGCCATGGTTTCATTTAAAAACCTAGCGTTTTCTAAATTATCAATAACCAAAATTGTATCTGGAGCAATTCTTATTATATCTAATAGAACTGCAATTTTATGTGGTGTTACAACTGGAGATGTAATAAGTAAGCCAGTTATTCCTGCTTTAGCCATCATATAGGCTTCAGAAACTTTTGCTACACAAATTCCGATGCTTCCATGTTCAAGTTGAAGCTGTGCAATTCTTGTACATTTATGGGTTTTAGCGTGAGGTCTTACTTTTACATTTTTTAACTGAGCAAGTTTATTCATTAATTTTAAGTTAGAAATTAATTTATTTTTATCTATTATTAATGCAGGGGTATCTATTTGTAATTTATGTTTACCGATATAGTTCACTATTTATCCTTATAAATCAAGACCTGATGATATGCAAACTTATTTTTTGCTCTTTATATCATAAAACTAATGTAAAGTCAAACAATTTTTCGCTCAAAAAATTGTAATTACTGGAATTGACTGCTCAATAAAATAACTACTGTCTTAATTACAAATAGCTATTTTAAAGGACAGCATATGAAAAAAATTCTTAATTCACTCTTTAAAACTTCACGTAATCTCTCTGCATTTATCTTACCCAAATTAGTATTTGCATTTGGTTCTGGGTATGCCGGTGGTATAAAAGCAATTCAAGATGCTGATACTGCGGGTACACAAATAACCCAATGGGCAGCAAGAATTGGAATTATTATTGGTTTTGTTCTAGGTGGTCTAGCCGTTTATTATGCTCCAGGGGAAGGCATCGTTAAGTGGCTTTTTCGATTAGTGGTAGGTGGGATTATGATGTGGGTTGGATTTAATTATGCCCCTAGTTTCTTTGGATATGTTTTAGTACATTAATACTTGAGGTTATATAAATGCGTAAAGAACCTGTTCATAAAAGTATAACTAATCGTGTATTGGTGGCTGGGGTAGAAAAGAGTTACTGGCTAGTCATTATGTTTACAACGGCTATTCCCGTAGTTATTGATACTCAAGGTGTAAATATTGCTGCGAGCATAATAATTTTGGTTATAAATTTGATAATTGGGCGGGCCATGGCAGAAAAAGACCCTTACATGTTTTCAATTATTTTAAGACATATTAAACACCAAGAGTTTTATAGTGGCCAGGAATATTATGGTGGGCAAAAAACCTTTGGATTTATTCGTAAGAAATATAAATACCTAAATCAGGAATCTAGATTTAGTTTACCGGATCAACAGTAGATGATTGAAAAAATATTCAAATGGCGTAGTATAAGAACTACTAAAAGTCATACAAACAAACCAGTTGGCCTTTCTACAAAGTTAAAATATTTTGGCTTTGTAGACGAAGGGATATTAGTTAACACAGATGGTTCATTAATGGCCTCTTATAAATACCGTGGAATTGACAATGAGGCTTCAACAGAAGAAGAAAAGATCGCATTATCTGCTCGAGTTAATCAAGCGTTGTGTAAGTTAGATTTTGGTGCTGTTGTCCATATAGACTCTATTCGTAAGGCCTCAACAAAATATATTAAAAAAGAGGATTGTCATTTTCCACATCCTACATTAGAGTTAATTGATGACGAACGAAGGTTTCTATATGAGAGAGACCAAACTCACTTTGAGAATGAGTTTGTATTAACTATTACGTGGCTTCCTCCTCGAGATTTTGTTCAAAGTTTGGTTTCTATATTCTTTAAGGGTAAGACAAAAAGCAGAATTTTACAGATGAACGAAGCAATAAAACTCTTTAAAAGCCAAATTATTAATATTGAGAAGATACTTCGCCGGTGCTTTACTATGTTAGAGCAAATGACTAGTCAAGAAATGTTGACTTTTCTTCATTGTTGCATAACTGGTCTACATCATCCAGTACAGTTACCATCTAGACCAGCATTCCTACAGTCAATACTAGCCAGTAAGGACTACATCACGGACTCATATCCAATGATAGGTGACAAGCATATACGCATAATCTCAGTTTATGATTTCCCTGAAGAAGGTACAGAACCAGCAATGCTTGATGTTCTTAATTCGTTAGCATTTGAATATAGGTGGACTACCAGGTTTATTTTTGTTAAAAAATCGAGGGCATTGAGTTACATTAAAAAAATTATGGAAACTTGGTCAATGAAGCGCAAGGGGCCAAAAGAATGGATGGCTAGTACTATGGATGAGACAGCCTCAGTAAAAGAAGATGTATTCGCAATTTCTCAAGAAGCAGATGCTCAAGGTGCCTTAGCAGAAGTTACTTCAGGAAGAAGTAAGTTTGGGTTTTATACCAATACGGTCGTTATCATGGACAGTAGTGAAGAAGCCGCTGATGCTAAGGCAGAAGAGGTTTCAAGTATATTCAGTATGCTTGGGTTCACAAACCAGATTGAAAAAGTAAATGCAGTTGATGCATTCGAGGGCTCTTGGCCAGGTTATTCAGTTGAAAATGTCAGAAAGCCTGGCCTAAAAACAATAAATTTAGCTGATATTATGCCACAAACTGCAATTTGGGCTGGCTCAGTAAAGAATGAGTGCCAATACTTCAAAAATAATAACCCCGTACTAATGATTACCAAGAGTAAAGGTTCAACACCATTCCGTTTTAATTTTCATGTTAAAGATAACCCAAATACAGCAATATTAGGACCAGTAAGAAGTGGTAAAAGTACATTTTTAAACCTCACAATTGCCCAATGGTTTAGGTATAAAGATGCAAAGGTATTTGTATTCGATAAGGGTAGAAGCTCATTACCATTATGTTATGCCTGTGATGGCCTCTTTTATGATTTATTTAGCGATGATGAAGAAACTTATTTTCAACCTCTTGCAGGGCTGGGAAAAAGCAAATATGAGTTAGTATGGGCGCAGCAGTGGGTAGAAAGTTTATGTGAATTACAGGGTGTAAGCCTTGATGTTACGAAACGTAATGCAATTACCCATGGGTTAGAAGCTTTGGCTTCGATGTCTGATGACTATAATAAAACTCTTACTGTCTTAGCTACTCAGATACCAAACAGAGAGGTTCAGTCTGTAATTAACCGCTATACAAGTGAAACAGAGATTGGTGCTGTATTTGATGGTGAGCGAGATATTATAAAGCTAAATAATTTTACCGTATTTGAAACCGACAAGTTATTTGCTAATAAAAACGACTCAGTAAATATTCCAATTATAACCTATCTATTTCATAAATTATTTAGCCAATTTACAGGTTCTCCAACGCTTGTCGTGCTAGATGAATTTTTCTTGTATTTAGATCATCCAGTTTTTAGAGCATTTCTTAAAGATTTTATTAAAACAGTAAATAAGCTAAATGTCGGAGTTGTATTTGCTACCCAACAGCCCGCAGATTTATTCAAAAGCGAAATTAAAGAAGTGTTGTTAGAGAATATCTCAACGCTAGTTTTGTTACCTAATGCCAATGCTATATCAGAAATGTCAAGTAGATATTATTATGAAATGGGGTTGAATAGTAAGCAGATAGAAATTATTGCTGAATCTATTCCTCAGCAGGACTATTTTACTAAGTCAGCTAATGGAGTTCGTAAGTTTGAACTCGGTTTAGAAGAAACTCCAGGAGCTCTCTCTATCATAGGTAAAACTAGCCTTAATGATATAAAGAAAGCAAAAGAATTAAAAAAACAATATGGCGAGATGTTCACATATTATTGGTATAAAGAACATGGTATGGATGAATACGCCGAGATATGGTTAGAGAAATATTATAAAAAACACAATATATCGTCAGGAGAACAGTAAATGGCCAAGAGGGAAAAAGACGAAGATCTATTAATGTATGAAGAGGCAAAATTAGAATTTGTCAATCTTTTTGATTATTTTACAAACAGATTTTGGTTTCTATCGGTAGTAACTTGTCTGGCGCTTATATTAGCAATAATAGGATTTGCTTTTGCATATCACGCTTCAGACAAGATACAGATTCGCGAACGGATTGTTTTGCGCGATAAATTTGGGTTATTAACCCCAATTGATGAAATCAAAGCTGGTGATGAGAAAGTAGATAAGCAAGTAATAGCAGCTCATTTAAAGCAATATATAGAAGATATACGGACTATTACTATTGATCAACAAGCTAATACGAATATGTATATCCGAGCAAAGAAAATGACGGATATAGCGGTATGGACTAATAAAGTAAAACCTGAAATGATTAAACACTGGGTAAGTGTGGGAGATGGTACAACAGTAGCTAATTCTGTAGTGGTTTTTGTTAATACAGTACCAATGCAAACAGGTACAAATACTTGGGAAGTAAACTGGATTGAGTATTTAAATGGGCAAACCACTCCAGAAAATACAACTTACTGGAAAGCCATAATTGCTATTTCCACATTTACACCTAGCGATGCAGACACAATATTGAATAACCCAGCAGGTATTACCATTAAAGACATTGGTATTACCCAGAACTTAGATTGGAATAGGAGCAATTAATGAAAATTAGAATGTTGGCTTATTGTTTATTAGCTTCAGTGGGGACAGTATTTGCAGCAACCTCTCCTAGTCCCATATCTGGAGCTGATACAGGACTTCCAGGTAATACAGCACCAAAACCAATTATATTGAGTCCTTCAATGACTACCTCTCAACAACAAGCTAATACAGCTAGTGCACCAACGAAGGCAAAAGTTAAACATCATTACAAAAAGAAACCAAAGAAAATTATTGTTAGTAATGACGTGAACTCAGGATTAATCGGAAAGACGTTTGATTTTCAATATATTGGAGAGCTACAGGGTGCTCTTTATGCTTTAAAACAGTACGACCCAAAGCTTAGTGTGCTAGATCCATTAGGTAAAAAGAAAGCGATTGATATAAACGTTGATGTTACTCATATTTCGGTAAACGATTTGGTAGATATACTAACACAACAAGCAAAAGGTGATGCAAGAATTATCTATAATCCAGTTGAAGATTCAATTAGGCTAATATACGACACCAGTATGGAAGTGGGAATCAGTGCTTTACAGGAAAGTAAGCGTTGGCAAGAAGGAAAAGCACCTAGACCAGTACTTGGGGCTGATGGGATGGTCATTTATCCATATGGGGTTTACCAACCAACTGTAATATGCCAACCATTAATGTTATGCGATATTGTATTGCAGCCAGGGGAAAAAATAATAAATAAACCTTTTTTGGGGGATACGCTAAATTGGAAGCTTACCACTTCACCAAGTGGAGAGGGCTCTTCATCAGTTCAGCATATAATATTAAAGCCAACTGACCCAGGTTGGGAGACTTCATTATTAGTTAATACGAATAAGAGAACTTATATGATCAAACTAAGAAGTTCCAATCAGGGCTATGTGTCGCGAGTTGGGTTTTTCTATCCAGAAGATAGTATGCCAGCAGATCAAAGTAACTCATCTAATAGCAGTGTAATAGATAAGCAACAGAGTAATAGTCAAACCTCTGTGCCAGTTGATGGTGCCGTATCTCCGGATAACTTCGATTTTAATTATGAAATAAGTGGAGATGATGTTAGCTGGAAACCTGTTCGAGTATTTAGTGATGGGCACCATGTATATATTCAAATGCCAGATGGATATACTACGAAGAATATTCCGCTTTTGGTAGTAGAACAAAATGGTGTTAAGGAACAAGTTGACTTTTCAATCAACAATAATATCTACACAACCGATTTTCTATTTGATAAAGCATATTTGATAGATGGACTTGACGATAACCAAAAATCAATAACTATCAAACATAAAACACCGAAAAAACATTGGTGGTCCTAAGAAAGGTCAAAAAGATGGATGCACCAAAAGCTATTAAACTAAAAACCAGAGAGAAGATTACAAAAAAACTATTATTTGGAGTTTTATTTGGTTTAGTTATTATTATTACGATTGTTGTACTGGGGGTTATGTACTATAACCAACAGGCCGCTGAGAAGGCTAAAGCAGCTGCCGCTAATAATATAGATCCTTCAAATAATAACGCAATACAAAAATATGTAAGTACACAAGAGGCTGATCCTAGTGATTCATTTGCGGCTTTTCAGAATAAGGCGCAGCAAAAATTGAATCAGGATGGGGTAAAGTCTCCTACTACTAATGTTCCACCAATTGGAAATATATCTTCTAATGGCTCAGTTAATCCAAATGGAGCTGCCAATATTAATCAAGCTATTAACCAGCCTGCCGGAAATTCTCAGCAATCTATGGTTCCTCCAATTACGGCAGCGGGCATGGTCCCGCCTACCATGGCACAAACACAGGATGATAAGAAACAAAGGCTTGAACAGGCAAAGCAATCTCCATTAGAGGCGCCTACCTCAGGGGATAATAGCGGCGGTGGCCAGGCTGTGGGGAGTACATCTGCCCAACCTAATGCTGAACAATCAGGGAGTAAAAAGAATAGCAGTGATGGTTCCGCGGATGAAGAGCTTGGCCTAGTGGCAACCGGGTCTAAAAAAAATTTTCTTGAAGCTGCTAAATCAAGTGACGCTGGATATATCCAATCTAAAAGATTGGCATTGAAAAGTCCTTATACATTAGCAGCAGGGGCAATGATACCAGCAAGGTTAATTCAAAAGATTAATAGTGATCTGCCTGGCAATTTTAGAGCAATGGTTAGAAGAGATATATATGATTCTACTTATCATAGGTATTTACTAATACCTGCTGGCTCAAAACTTGTGGGTACTTATGATTCTAATGTTACTTATGGCGAGCAACGTGTAATGGTAGCATTTACTGAGCTACAGTTTCCAGATGGCTCAAGAATGGATCTAAAAGGGCAACCGGGGACCGACCTAGATGGGGCTAGCGGCTTTCAGGATCAAGTTGATAATAAATATTGGCAATTATTTGGTAGTAGTTTCGTTATGGGGTCAATTACAGGGCTTATGCAACTTAGCCAGAACAATACTAACGCTAATGTTCAAGCCGGTGGATTAGGTGTAACAACAAATACTAATCCTAGTGTAGGACAGACCATGGCAGGTTCGTTAGGCCAACAATTAGGATCTACTGGTTTAGCAGTTACCCAAAAAAATTTAAGCGTTGCCCCAACGTTAATAATAAGACCTGGTTATGATTTTGAAGTTCAACTTAGAGCCGCATTAATCATACCACCGCATGCAGAACAGGATAATGGCTAATGAAAAAAACACTTATATTGTTCGCATTGATACACTATGCTAGCGCATCTCCAGTAGATGAGGTACTACTCAAATCATGTCAAGCTACGGGGCATGTTCTATATTCAACTTGCGTGGCAACGCCACCCGTTACACCAGAACAGGTAGCCGCGTGTACAGCGTTATATTCTCAGTATATGATTTGTAGTACATCATTAAATGCCCCACAGCCAATGCTTCCTTCTAAGAGCCCAGATCCCTATACCTGGAGCCCATATGATCCATGTAGGTTTGAAGTCCATCATTATATACTTTGGGATATTTGCCCGAGTAGTCCCGTAGGCTATTAGATAATTTTTTGAGGAGTCTGAAATGAGAAGGTTATCATTAATCTTATTAAGCCTGATTTTTACATCATATGGTGCGGTCCCTACTGTAAATGCTCCAGATTATACCTGGAAGTTAAAATACACAGGAATGGCGCTTGGTTATATAAACTGGATAGCAAATGCTTATAACACGACGCAACAAGTTGAGGGACTTCAAGGTCTCCAACAATTCCAAAAAGGAGGATCTACATTATGCTCTTTATGTAGTCCTCAGGAAATGAAAGACTTGGAGATAACGTTAGATGGGATAAATGGAGGATTATGCCAATCGTTTTCTCAGATCATGTCAAAGTTAACCGGAATTCAACAGCAATATCAAAATCTGAATCAAGTACAACAAGCGTTACAATCTAACCCAGCCGAGGCTACAATTGCATTGCAACAAGCAAGCTTACAATCACAGTTAGATACTCAACAAATATTACAGCAAACACAAGCAATGCAGGCCCAACAGATCCAGAAGCAATTAGTTCAAGACAAAATAAACCGTCAAAATAATGTATCGTTTACTCAAGGCTTTTCACATAGCAATTAAGTTAAGGAAATAAAATGCTTAGATTTTTATTAATCATAGGTTTAATAATACCAAATTTGGTATTTGCTGATTCAACAGCAGGGCAAATCTTAGATGCAATATGCCAAGATGTCCAAAATCATGGAGCAACTTGGCAAAGTACAATGATGTCAGCTGGAGTAACAATATTTGGAATGTTCTGGACAGCAGAAACTAGCTGGAAGTTAGCAAAGGGATACTTAGAAGGGAATTATGGAAAGCTTTGGTCTTTACTATTACTTCGAATAATTACCGGGGCTTTTTTCTTTTATTGGGTAAAACATCCAGACATATGGCAGGGCATAATTCAATATTTTACTGACTTAGGTGCAAAAGCTGGTAGTTTTAATATGGGTACAAATTCGGGAAGCTGGACAGTTAAGCCAAGTGCTTTATTGAATAATATTGATATTATAAATAACAAAGTTTTAGATTATGTTGATAATGCTCGCTGGACAGATATTCCGCGAGAATTAATGATATTGATAGACTGTTTAATTATTGACGTTGCGATTCTTGCTATGACAATTATGTTAACTATTACTTTATTACAATCATACATAGTTCTTTCTGGCGGAATTGCTTTGACAGGGTTTGCTGGTAGTAGTTGGACAATGAGCTACTTCCAGTCTTATCTACGATACGCAATTGGGATTGGTATTACCTTTATGGTGTTATGTCTATTACTCGGTATGTTTAATGACCATATAAATCAAATGGTAACAAATATCTCTACTGCTCAAGATGCTAAAGCTATCATGACTGCATTTTTCGAGGCATTAATAAAATCCCTTCTTTTTGCTGCTTTAGTCATTTTAACCCCTTCAATGGCAAGCTCCATGCTTAGTGGAACTATTAACGCTGGAATACAGGCGGCAATAGCGGTAGGAGGTGCTGCTGTAATGGGTGGAAGCGGCATGCTTAAAAGCATGGGCGGAGCGGCTAATACAGGTAAAGGAATAATGGATTCTATCACAAATCTAGCTACTGGTAAATCTTCCGGAGAGCTTATAAAGTCAGCTGCACAGGGAACAAAAGATTTTGCTCAGTCGATGGGTGAAGTTGCAGCGCAGAACAAAATAAGTACAGGTAGTGCCATGGGGAATAAAAGTTTTACTGACTTTATGAAAGATTCAGCTGCAGAGGCAGTTAAAAAGGGTGCAAATAGATCTGGTAGCGGAAATGGTATGAGTGGCGGGGAATCAAAGTCAAATAAAGAAAAAGCACTTGATAGTTTGAAATCAACGGTTTCATCAGCTAAAGATTCATCTTCACATGCTACAAAAGGCGTTGGCGGAACTTTCAAAAATTTATCTCAGGGGGCGACTCAAGGTGTCGATACTGGTAGAGGTCCAAATTTTGGAAATCATAATTAAGAATATTCTTTATAGAGGTATTAAATGGAATATAGAAAGCTAGACTTAGCTCCAATAGATGTAACAAAACTAACTGAATCACAAAGAACAAAGTTTCGCAGGATTCAGGAAGATTTAGAGGTCGTATTAAAAGAACTAGATAATCCCGAGGTTTTCAGTGTAAATCTAAACGCTGATGGGAAGCTATTTAAAAAAGGGGTTCGCGGGAAATCTTGTTTTGGTACGCTAGATTCAAAATTGGCGCGTAAAGCAATAAATACTATCTCTAATTATACTGGTAAAGGGATTATAGAAGAGTCCCCATTCCTTGAATCTATTATCCCCGTTTATGGGCATAGGTTTTCTGCTTCAATCGCACCAGCCACAAAGAACCCTACATTTTCTATAAGAAAAAGGGCTAGTAAAATATATACTCTTGATGAATGGGTTGAGCAAGGATCACTTGAAGAAACTCATAGGTTAACTTTACGTGAGGCAATTAGTCGTCGACGTAATATATTGTTGGTAGGTGGGACGGAGTCTGGGAAAACGACCTTCGCAAATGCTCTCTTAGATGAGATCTCAAAGATACACCCAACTAAAAGGGTAGGAATCATAGAAGACGTTGATGAGCTTCAATGCAACTCAGAAGATCATTTAAAAATGGAGTTACCTCAGTTCAACGAGCCAGATGCTCCAGTCTTCACTTTGGATTATTTATTAAATAGGCTAATGCGTAGAGATCCGGAGATTGTTGTAGTTGGGGAGGTTAGGGGACCTGAGGCTATTACATTACTAAAAGCTTGGAACTCTGGTCATCCCGGTGGGATAGCTACTATACACGCAGACGATGCTCAAACTGGCTTATTAAAGCTAGAGCAGTATATAGAAGAAGGCAATGTTAAACCGAATCCTCAATTGATTGCTAAGACTGTTCATTATGTGGTTTCTATTCAAAAAGTAATAAATTATGATGAGAATGGAGAGCCTTATGAATCAAGGAAGATTGAAGAGGTTCTTGAGTTGGAAAAATATGCATATGGTAAATATCGTGGGACTGACATGTAGTTGTTATTAAAGAGTACAAATTATGAAAAAACTTATTTTATTCATGAGTGCATTGGCATTGCTACTGGGATGTTCTCATAAAGAGTATAAATCCCCTGAATATTGGTATAAACATCAAGATGAAATGAAAAAGAAGTTGGATTCTTGTACACCTGATTTATTAGTGGCTGATGAAGAATGTAAAACCGCTGCTTTGGCCAATGATAAGATCCAAAAATGTTATATAAAAAAGGCGTTTAGCCATAATCAAGGGAAATGCGATATTGAGTCTTACCTTGAGGTGAAATAATGTTAATTGATATCCCTTATATCCAACATTGTGCTCCCAACGTTGCCCCAACAACGATGCAAGCAATAATAAAGACTGAAAGTAAAGGTAATCACCTGGCACTAGGCTTAAATAAAGGTAAACGCTTGAGGTACCAGCCACAAAATTATGAGCAAGCAGCTTCGTGGGCTAATTATTTAGAGGCTAATAATTATGATTTTGACATAGGTGTAGCTCAAGTAAATATTAGGAATGCGCATAAATATGGATATAAGGCATATCAACTACTTGACCCATGTATAAACATACGAGTAGCGGGGCAAATATTACAAAAAAATTACACTCAGGCTCTTGGTAAATCTTCATCTGCTCAAGAAGCTTTATTCAAGGCTATTTCGGCTTATAACACAGGTAATTATCACAAGGGGTTTAGCAATGGGTATGTTAGGAAAGTCGTTAATAATGCGTATGCGTTTAACCGTTAAATATATGCCAACTAGAGAAAAAGCTATAGTAATTCTTATGCTTATAGTTTTATTTTACACGTTGCTCTGTATTATTACCCCTAGTTTTATCGCTAAGATACATGGCATTTCGGTATCAAAGAACCCGTCCACTTCAATAAAACCAGGATATTATTTTATAAACTATGGAAAAGGAATTAATAAGGGTGATATTGCAATAGTATGTATTCCATCACAGCATTATGCTGAAATTGCTCTAAGAGATGGATTACCTGGCTCAGACTTATGTAGATATAAATCTAGGCCACTGCTCAAATATGTAGTGGCCTCTACTAATGACGTAGTAAAAGTTTCTAGGGATGGAATATTGGTAAATAATATCTTATTGCCAAATACTAAACCCATACAAGAAATTTATTCAATTAAATTAAACCCTATTCCTGTTGGCACCACATTTAAATTAAAACCGTCAGAATACGTCGTATTAGGGGAAACATATGATAGCTTTGACTCACGCTATTATGGGGTTATAACAAATAAGGACATTTTAGGTAAAGCAACATATTTATGGTAACGGAATTAGTTAAGAAGATACTTATTATTTCTATTCTATTCTTGCTTTGGTTAGTAGTTTTTAATTTATGGAATGACTGGCACTTGTACAAAGTATTAAATTATTACTATCCTGGCACTGAATTTGAGATTTTAAGTTTACATAAGGTTAAAGTTTATTATGATACCCTTTATGATATTAAAAAAATCAATAATGGCCAGTGGTACGATTACGTGATTATCTACAACTTACCATGGCTATTGGTTCCTATAGCTTTACCAAAACTTTTATTTAAGAAAACAAATCACAATGAAAGACAAAAGTTACCGGATGGTGGAATAAACAGAGAAGGGTCTAGCTGGGCCAAAGAGGACGAAATTAATGCGCGAGGCTTATTTAATGCGCAGAACTTACCAGGCGTTTACTTATCTGGATACACCACCGGGTGTCCAGGTAAAGAAAATGGCCTATCAAAAAATATTCGTTACCTAATGGATACAACATTAAATGAACATATTCTAGTACTTGGCCCCTCACGAGAAGGTAAAGGTACAGGATTTGTGGTACCTAATTTACTTGTATGGGGGGACTCGGCAATTATATATGACCCAAAAGGAGAATTGTGGAACCTCACGTCAGGTTGGAGGGAGGCACAAGGGCACAACTGTATTAGGCTCAGTTTTGCTGAGGTTTGGGCTAAGATTAATCCTTTTTCAGGTATTAAAGCTAACGATCCAGACGCACGCAAGGCAATAAATACAATTTTAACCTACTTAGAAGATCCTAAAGCGAAAAAGGATCCATTTTTCTCTGAGGGCGGCAAAAGGTTTGTACTCACTATCATCCTCTATTTGATAAAAAGTAACAAGTCAGGGAACCTTAAGAATATAGCTTATATGGTAAGTAACTACGATGTTGAAAAAGGAAAAGCATTCCAAATTAAAACGCTTCTTAAAGAAATGGTAATGTGTAATGACCCAGATGTTAAATCCGAGGCACAAAACTTTTTAGATCAATTCGAAACTGAGGCGTTTAGAAACTTTATGCAAAATGCCAGCTTGTTACTAGATATATTTAAAGAAAGAATACTAGGCGAAGTAACTAGTGAATCTGATTTTGACTTAAGAGAGTTAGCCGATATAAATAAAAAGCCGACCTCTTTATATATACAGTTGCCACCCGAAGAAACTATTACCGACCGCATGATGCGAGTTGTAAGGTTAATATTTAATACTGTAATTGTTGAATCACTATATAAAACTGGACTCTGCCATGAAGTAAAAAAGAGATCTATTGGTTGTTTTATTGATGAATTCCATCAGTTAGGTCAATTTAGACCTCTCGAGCGAGCTTTATCGGACATAGGTGGATATGGCGGTAAATTAATGCTTATAACCCAAGGTGATAAGATGATTGATATAGCTTATGACGGTAAACATTCATTTTTTACTTCGATGAATCACTTTGTTATCTTTAGATCTAATGATGCTGATACCTCACAATATTTTTCAAAAAGGCTAGGGTGGTATGAAGTCGATATTCCTGTTGAAACTAAAACGGAGAGTATACAGAATAAGAAAAAATCAACCTCTACCACAATAAGCATGCAGCGTAAACGTTTTGATTTGCTCACTACAACTGAACTTGAGGCACTTCCTACTACAGATGCAGTTATAATTTCAAAAGGCTTGAAAATTTATGCAAGGAAAATAGATTATCGTCAAGATCCAGAGCTAATGCGAAGAGCTTCATTTGGTCCAGCTAAACGATATAATGTTATTGAGTAGTTCAAATGAATACTATAAGTGAAGTTATTGCACAATTTGTAACAGACTGCCAAGCTCTAGGACTCTTAATTTCGGAATCCCAGATAATCGCTGACGGACGATTAAGAAGGTGTCCTGTCATTCAATCAAAGCATAGCAAAACGTCTGGTGCATATTTCTTATTTGCTAGAGACCCAAATGATTATCCTTTCAATGGATATATACAGAACTTCAACACTGGCGAGATCTTAAGGAAATGGTCTTTTAAAGAAACCGGCAAACAAAATACTATAATTAGTAACCACCTTACTAATGATTATAATGAAAAATCTTTAAACCTTGAGAAAATTTATGCAAAGACAGCTTTTGTAGCATACCAAATTTATCAGAAGAGTAATAAATATCCGTCCAGTTATACATACTTAGACTTAAAAAGGGTTAAAGCTTTTGGTGTCGTTTTTAGAGAGTTTAATGGTGAAAAAGATATTGTTACGATACCCGCTAGAGACATAAATGGGAAAATCTGGACGTTGCAATCGATATCTCTTTCAAGAGGTAAATCATTCTTAAAAAATGGAAAGAAGACAGGTATGTTCCATAAGGTTGGATTCGTTGACTTACCTAATAACTATAATAAAGAAATAATAATCGCTGAAGGATATGCAACAGCAGCAAGCTTATTCATGGCTACAGGAATACCCGCAATATGTGCTTTTGATTCTGGGAATTTATCTTCTGTTGCTGCCATTATCAGGCAACATTGGGGGCAGGCAAAAATAATACTAAGTGCAGATCTTGATTATGTAGGTATTAGAAAAGCTCTAGAAGCGGTATCTTTAGTTAATGGCTATATTACAATTCCTGATTTTAGCATTATCGATAAAGAATTGCCAAATACAGCTTGTAATGATTTCAATGATCTTCACAATTTAGCATCCTTAGAAATTGTAAATAACCAATTTTTTATACAAATGAACTCTATGAATTTAATAGTTTCTCAAGCATACGAAATTTTTAAAAACAAATTATCGTTTGATTCCATCTCAGCAAACTTTCACTCTCTCGCACATGAGATAATCACATCATACTACATCCTGGATGAAGCTAGGTTGATTAATTCTATCCAGGATTTCGAGAAGCAGCTAGATCAAATTAATGCACTCCATATAAAATATCAAAATGCTGTAAAGAATGAACTATATAAATTACAAGCAAGGAATTTATACCCTAAAACAGTATCTCAGGTAAATCCTTACTTCAAAGAAGAAATTAATAATTATATTCATAGTACCATATTAAAGCAGGATGCCAAGCGTATTTGCAGCATCAGCACCCTTGAAGAACGGAGAAAAGAATTATTAAGAATCCACCAGGATTTCCATGAGCCTCTGAAAGCGGAAATTAGATTGTATTGGCAAACGATGAAAAATAAAGGACATTTCTCCGAAGCATAATTCATGACAATTGTCAAACAATTTTTCATTATAAAATTTGCATTTTTGTGTCTGTGAGTAAATATAAAATTCTTCTGATTTATTACAGAAGGATAAAAGATGAAGAAAAGTATTCTGATTTTAAGCTTGCTAATTTCGTCACAATGTTACGCAACAGTTTCGGATGGCCCATACCTTGGAATAAATATTGGCGGTGCTAATCAGAATATTTCATTTCTACCAAATTCTTTCAACTTAAATACAAATGGGTCAAATCTATCAAATTATTCATGGTCATTCTTAACCAGGTTAAACGTTGGTTATAACATTGACAAATGGAATGGTTTTGAGCTTGCCCCAAGTTATATATTTTCTTCAAATTACCAGTACCCAAATAACAACTCATCTGTGTCATTTAGTGCAACCACACTTGATCTAAGTTATATAGGTTACTTACCAATATCAGATACAAAGTTAAGCGTATTTGGCCGTATTGGGATTGCGTATGACTGGGTTAATAACGGTTCTAATTCAGGTTGTTCATATAGTTCTACAACACAAGGACTAAATCCAGCGGGTTCTAATTTTGCAGATATTCTAGGTGCAGGAATTAAATATAACCTAGGCCCTAATTCTTCATTCAGGATTGAGTGGATAAGTAATGGGCTAATATTTCCTGTTGGCATAAATTCTGGATCAACAAATGTGGCTAATTGGAATGTCCAAACATTTCAATTGGGTATGAATTATCATTTTTAAGGAAATTTTATGAAAAGAATTACTATTACAGGCAACGCAGGTGCAGATCCAGTTGTTAGATATGATAATGAGGGAGCTATGATTGTAAGCTTTTCTGTTGCTGTAACAACTGGATCGAAACCTAATCAGAAAACGGATTGGATAACCGTAAACTGCTATGGTAAGGATGCTGTATTTGCTAACTCATATATTAAAAAAGGGACAAAGGTACTAGTTGACGGAAGCCCAAGTGTAACGGCTTATATTAATGATGAAGGCAAGCCTGTCGGTGTACAGAGAATTAGTGTTGGGTATCTAGAACTACTAGGCAAAAAGGATTCAAGTAATGAGGACAAAACTACTCAAGGTATAACCAATAATGATGAAGCTAATCAAGAAAATGAACAAGAGGCAGTCCAATCCGAAGAAGAACCCATTTAAGTTAGGAAATATCATGAAAAAGAATTATTTAACACTATTATTATGTGGTTTATTACTCGCTTCCTGCTCATCAATACAAACAGTAAAGCACTTGCAATGTATGAGTTATTCAGTAAGTGGTGATAATGTTGAGTGGAAACCAACAAAATTTTACCAAGCGCCAACAGAAGGTAAACTTTACATCCAGTTGCCATCATTTACCAATTTCCAACCTGATCTTTATGTTAAGGATGTTGAGTTCGATAGGCCAGCTGGAATTCAATATACTTATAATCCAAGTACACATACTTATAGAGTAGATGACAATTATGATGAATATATCCTTAGCCGGATAGATTTAGACACTACTTATACGGATGAAGTATATATCAAATGCAATAGAGAAGTGCCCATAGCAATATCAAATGAGAGTGAAAGTAAAGAAAAATAATATTTCAATAAGATTTTAGTACTCAATTGACTAGCTTGGAGCAACTATGAAAAATATCAACCGGGACAAACTTTATAAAATATTAGATAAATATATAAAAACGAGTATACATTTAAAAGAGTTAGAAAGTCAGGTTAAAGAGATGGGGATCTCTCCAATAACTTTTTTTCATTTAATTGGTCAAAGAAAACAAAAATTTAGTAAGGCTTAACATAATGAAGAGAATAGCAATGATCCATGAGTTTTGGCATTTTACTCCTACCCCAGAAGATTTTGTAAAATATAACGCCCAAATTTTGATGAACCGGATGTTCAGTATGTATGCTCTTAAAAATGGTAAAGTTGAAATGTTGCATCATTTTCAAATAGAAGACATTGCAAAGCACAGATATGGAACAACTACAGGAATTGATAAGGTGTTATTGTCATATATTGAAAATATACCAGAAAGCCTTTGGCAAGATATTACTAACGAGTTAAAGCTTTGCTCACTAAAAGATTAACCAAATTGCTTGAAGAGAGTAAAAGCTTGAATATTATACTTAAACTTCTATTAAATTACATTAACAAGGATTGAGGATGAAAAATAAACTATTATTATTAACGCTATTAGTGACTAATGTTTTTGCAGCTAGTAGTAGCCAATTTATTCCAGAACAGTTATCGAATTCGGAAAACGTTTTAGTCGGCGTACAGATATTATTGGTAAAAACCAATCAACAGGGAATAAATTGGGATCAGCTATTAGATAAGCAAGGCATTAAACCAGAAGCACAATCTTTCATTGTGAGTAATCTTACCCCAATTAAACATATGGGGAAAAGCCAAGAAATATTTAACGCCAGCGCAACAACTATCAATGATATTACACTACCGCTAGAAGTGAGACATGAAATACCTTATGTTAGTTCAACTTCTGTTACCCAAAATCCCAAAGGCACTTACCAAACGATTGAAGCAGGAATGGTAAAACCAGGGTTTAATATATCTATTACTCCACTTGTAGATAAAAATGGAATAACAATAAATAGTAAATTTTCAATGACGCTATTAAATCATATGTCAAACATTAAATCCGGAGATCAAGTTGTCCAATTACCCAATATAAGTAATTGTGATATGGAGCAAAAAGCAACCTTAAAGTCTGGCGAGACTTTTGTTGTTAGTGCTTGTGATGTAAATTATGATAGTTTTAATAAACAATTTGCTGGAGAGAGTAACGTAACTGCCGCCCACTCTAGCTATGATGCGAAAATTGTATATTTAATTACGCCTACACTATGGAAGAAAAGTAAGGGTTAAGCTATATAAGTCATCATCAATAATATAAAACAGACATCCGATAAATAGTCAATTATTGCAAATTGAATATATAGCCATTTAATCGCTCAATATTCAATTTATAGCACTCCATAATAGGGTAATAAGGACGTGGCTATTTTAATGGATTCTACAAGGCTTAAAATTGAAAAATAAAATTCAACCAAGTAATAATTTTTTAAGTATAACCTAAATTAATAGCATGGTATAATAGCATTGTTAAACTTCAACATGCAATGTTTTTAATAATACAATAATTTATAAGGATTGTTGAATGATAAAAGCTTACTCCGGAATCCGGAAAAATAAAGATACTTATGTATATGTAAATGGTACTCCGTTATCTTCAGATCACCATGAAGCCCACAAATGTAATTTTGAATGGAGTTACCAAGGTCATGGTCCAAGACACCTGGCTTATGCAATATTATTAGATTGTTTTAATGACAAATTACTTGCCCAAACATATATGACAAAGTTTAGTATGGACGTAGTGGGCAGATTTAACCAAGATAAATGGTCGATAGACAGTAATCAAGTTAAAGAGATTATTACTGCTTACCAAAGTGAAACTAAGCATTAATTGATAAATTGTACAAACTGCCAATAAGTGGCAGTTCTCTAATTATAATTTGAAATCCCTATTATGCGGCTAATAGGGATTTCGAGCTTTAAAAAGTTATAACAATGCTTATAATTACATTGTTAACCGCACTGTTAATATAATTATATTTTGACCATGTTTATATGTTGTAATTATTATTGTTAAGTGTTATAATATATTAAGTTAAAAATTATTTTATTAAGGGTGATAATAATGTTTAATATTCTATCATTACAAGAACTAAAAAGAACTGGTTTAGCAAAGCTTAAACAGATGTTTAAAAGCGAACCTGACATACTAATTCAAGAACGCGGTAAAGATGCGTGTGTTTTAGTCGATTTAGATTATTATAATCACTTGAAGAACTGCGAATTAGAAATTGCTTTAATAAAAGCTAAACAAGACATTGCCAATGGTAAGTTTACAGCTGGAGTTAAATCTCATATTGAACATATGGAAAATACCCTAGGTGAAAACTTACCTGGAGTAAGCGTAAATGTATGAGGTTATATTTACTGAAACTTATACCAAGGTTGCAGAGAAATGGTTGAGAAAACATCCTGACCTAAAAAATAAATATTACCAAACTTTAGAGTTACTTGAAATTAATCCTTTCCATAACTCCCTAAGGTTACATAAATTAAAGGGAGAAATATCGGAGTTTTTTTCAGTATCCATAGATATGAAATATAGAATACTTATTGACTTCATCATTGAGGATAATAAAATCATACCTCTTAATATTGGCGACCACAGTATTTATAAATAAGTAAATTATCCACAGTACACTCACAATAGTTGGGGGTAAGAGAAATTAAACAAACTCAAACAGATAATTAGTTATTAATTAAGAGGTTATTCAATGATTTTCATTGTATCAGAATGGCGAGATAAGTCATTTATAAGTGGCATTTTAGGGACTGAGCTAGATTATAGCGTAAGATTATTCACTCCAACATATGCAATGAACTACTTTATCTATATATAACTGCTGTATAGTAAAGCTGAACAGAGGCTACTAGATTCATGATCTATATGGAAAACTGCGTTAAGCAAAGATATTATCTTTTATTTACAGAACAGGACTTATTTGGCACCTGGTGCTTAATTAAGTCTTTTGGTAGCCTAATGAATAACCGTGGGCGCACAATAATTCAAGTTTGTCAGGACAAAAAGGCTGCACTTGAGGCGCTATTTGATGTGGAAAGTAAAAAACGCCAGCGTGGCTACAAATATGCTGACCTGCCGCATTCTGATCAATTCCATCTTAGACCACAAACTATACAAGAAGTAATTGCTCTGAGGAAAACTCAAACTAAATTGCCTGATACGGCTATTAATGAGATTAGCCATAGCCAGGTAAACCCCAACCAACAAGATTTATTTGATAATAATGATGAGTAAACAACTGCCAACGCCCCATTTCTCTACTGCCGAAATAGTGGTTAGGAAACAAGTTTCTAGCATTAATGCTAGAAATGATAAAGACGCGATTAATACTTGGCTCGGGGAGTTTATTGATAGTAAGAATACTCTAATATCATATACTCAAGCTGCCGAGAGGTTCTATGGTTGGCTTAGGTATCACGGCAAAGTACTCCATGAAGTCAGCAGAGACGTAATTCAATACTATCAACGTTTCCTACAAAATCCCCAACCATTTGAAATATGGTGTGGCCCGGCGGTGGCCAAGCGTTTCCCGGATGGCTCTCCTAATCCAAACTGGCGTCCATTTGTAAGGGGACTATCGACCCAAAGCATTAACTTAAATCTTAGTATACTGAAAGCAATGTTTGACTATTTGGTGGCCAGCGGATACCTGGAACGAAACCCATTCCGCTTAATCCGTAAAACATCCGCCAACGAGGTAAAAGATCAACCAATTGAAAGGTTCTTAACCGCAGCTGAATTTAAGGAGATCCTTTTAGGTTATATTGAAAGAATGCCTCGCACTACTGAGTTGGAGATACGTGAATACTACCGAAGTAAGTGGTTGTTCGTGCTCTTGTATTTAACCGGCTGCCGCCGTAGTGAAATCATAAATGCCAAAATGAGCGATTTTGTGTTTAAACGCAATCAATGGTGGTTAAAAGTTATTGGCAAAGGTAATAAATATGGCGAAATACCGGTAACTAACGAATTATTCTCTGCTCTAATTGAGTATCGCCAGGCTAATAACTTAGATAGTTATCCTAACCAGACTGAAAAAGATATAGCGCTAATCTTTAACTTGCGCAATAGAACTAGCATTACAGATGATTCTGTGCTTTATAAAATTATAAAGAAAATTTGTAATAATATTGCTGATGAATTACGGAATACTGACCCGGCCAAAGCATTTAAGTTTGAAAAGGTTTCTACACATTGGCTTAGGCATAGCTCTGCTACTGCTCAGGTTGATGCTGGTATTGATATACGGATAGTTAAAAAGAATTTACGCCACAGCCAGCTTGAGACAACTATGAAATATCAGCATACCGAATCAAGCAATCAGCATAAAGAAACTACCAATAAATTCAAAATTGATGATGACGAAAATTATAAAGGTTAATCATGAAGATAAGGCGAATTTTTTTATTTTTTATCATTGCTCCAATATTTTGTAGTACAGCAATGACACAGCAAACTAACCTTAAAGAATCAGCACCACGCCACTTAGTTGGTGGATGGTACCCTGTGTTTTTTGATGATTATGACCAAAACAAGGTTAATTCAATCATAAGCACTATAAATGAGAATCGGGTAAAACGAATAGTAGTCACTTACGATAAGAACACAGCTCTTGCCAAAAAGATTATTTCTAACATTCAATCCAAAGTCAACTTTGCCATTGAAATTAACCAAAATGTACCGACCGATACCGCAACTACCCAGTATAGTCATAATCGGGTAATAGTTACTGTTTTTCTAAAAAATAATAATGGCTCGAACTAAGCAAAACCAGGTTCCCTACGAATTTGACCCTTTATATGGGCCAATTCTAAAATTAAAGAAATTATTCCAGTCAAAAGCTAAGGAGTTAAAAGCCGAGGATACTGTGCAGGGACTTGTAATGCTTCACTTTGCTACTTTTATTATGACTCACCTACATAAGCAATTAAGGCTGAGCACCACAAAAAACCTAATTATTAGGGAGTTAATAGAGCTAGTAATGTCCGGCGATTCTTATAAGCTCCATCCTGACCAATTAGCAAGGCTATTCAGCTATATTGACTCTTTTGGCAAACTGCTAAATATTACTCATAAGGCATATATTTACAATGCAATGTACCAAGCTTATCTTGATTCAGAAATATATAGGCTTATTCATCCAGTAGCGATTATTAATGAATTTATTCATTACCATTATATTTTGCCAGAAACAGCTAAACAAATGAAGATATATTACTACGCATCTTTAGAAGTGCTTAAAAAGCTAAATTGCTCTACAAACAGGCGGTCAATAGAAAATGTTAAAGTTAAGCTTAATATAAATGATAAAATAAATTATATCAAAGAAAAATGAACTTACACAAAGGTACTATATGTTTGAAATATTTAAGTATGGGCTTCTTATATTTCCTTTCATAACATCATTATGGCTTTTCATAAAAAAAGCAGGTTATAAGTGGGAATATCTTATTTATTTAACGATTTGCATTTTTGTGTGGATTATTACATTTGAATCTTATATACCTTCATACAAAGAAGCTAAAGTATATGCTAGTGCCAGTTTTTTTAACTTTCTTGTCCCACTCATTATTTTAATTCTAACTATTAATAAATTTGCAAAAAAACCACAAAACGAAGATAAGTTTAACATAGCAAAATTAACGTTAGAGAAATATCTCTTGGGGGTAAAATCTATCGCCAGCTCTTCTCCAGCCTGGTTCATTTTCGTTACATTTTATGGCTGCCTTTATTTCTTAGTTCTTTGGAATTTGATTATAACCGGTCTAGATAGTATTGTAAGATATGGCGGATATAAATATGATTATATGTTTAGATTCTTTTATAGATTGGATTTATCGTTATTTTGGTGGTTCGTCATTTTTTCTATTCTGAATTTCATGATAATCGGAGCTGTTAAGATTAACAATAAACAGGATAATAAGTAACTATTGAAATAATTTCCTCAAAGTAGGAGATATAGTAACTAAATTCAGATTTTTAACTTTTTAATAGGTAGGTTGTTAATCAACATTCACCCCTAAAGTAATGTAAAAAATATTAAATTGCCTTTATGGGCAAGTGTTTCTGACAATCGCTACACTCCAAAATTAATTATCTTTTTTCAAAGATTTTTTGGGCGATCTTAACCCGATAGAGTCAACCATTTTTTCATCCGAAAAATCATACTCGCCGGCAAGATTAAAATGAGACCACCGCATTATGGATCCTCCTTGCAGAGCTTCAATTAGCAATAACTTTCGCCCATGATTTTTTTCTTTGGCTATTTTATTGCTTAAATAAGGGTCCTGGGCATTTTGATGCGAAAAAATACGCTAAGGAAAATTTGACTGGTTAAGAAGCGGTATCCTAAAAGGATGGTTTTGCTATACTTTCTCAAATGCTCCAAATATGCTCTATTATAGTCTAAATATAGGTCATAATACTGGTTAGCATTATCAAAGTATACAGATTTATGTTTTGTTGAGTATAGTATACAGTTTTAAGGACCAGTATGATAATAGGATATGCCAGAGTCTCCACTAGAGATCAAAATTTGGATTTACAGTTAGATGCCCTCCAAAAAGAAAAATGTGACAGGATTTACAAAGAAGTTATTAGCGGAGCAAAATCAGAAAGACCAGTTCTACAAGATATGCTAAATCAGGTTAGACCTGGTGATGTAATTGTGATTTGGAAATTAGACCGTTTAGGTCGTTCATTAAAAAATCTAGTTGATATAGTTGGTCAATTGATTAAACAAGATGTTGGGCTGAAAAGTTTACATGATAATATTAATACTACCACACCACAAGGGCGTTTAACTTTTAATATTTTTGCAAGTCTAGCTGAATTTGAACGTGATTTAATTAGTGAACGTACAAAAGCTGGGCTTGTCTCTGCTCGAGCCAGAGGGCGTACAGGCGGGAAACCTAAAGGATTGTCCCCACAAGCAGAAGCTACCGCTTGCGCCGCTGAAACATTATATGGGGATGTAACCGCAAACCAGATTTTTTTCCTACAGGGTAATTAATTAAGTAAAAATACTCATTTATTACTTATACTTAGTTAACGTAGATTTATTTACTGAGTTTATTAACTAAAAGTTTATTGAATTTACGTTAATTCTAGGCTTTAAAATAGCTAAGTTAAGAAAATGTTCGTTTTATTTACTACTTTTTGCTCAAAAAATAGCAATCGGGAAAAAAATCGGGTTTGCGGTTACAACCCCTATATAAAGAAGGCAAGCTAAGTGTTAATCAAATAGCCAAACAACTCGGCATTGCTAAAAACTCACTTTACAAGTATCTTCGTCATCGCGGTGTAGAAATAAATGCATATAAATCAAAAAAATAGAAAGAAATATAATATATTTATCAATTGATTTTAATTAGTACTAATACCTACAAAACCTGCTACTTACATATGGGAGGTTCTGGATCATATTGTACCGGTTAGATTGTAGGGAAAAGTTTTGGTTGCATTTATTTAGAAATAGGAGTACTATAGAAATAGCAAGAAAGCTTAAATATTTCAAGCCACAGTTCCTATATTAGCTAATCTGAGGTTAAACTATTAATTTTCCATATATGTTTTACTAACCCAGTCTCATATCATATATCAACTAATTTTATTCACTCGGCTATCTGTTTAAGGTTCCCTACATTTTAGAATTATATCTATTATCTTGCAAAGGATATAACAAATTTAAGACCAGTACTAACAATTTTATAAGGAAATGTAAAATGACCTCTAATACACAACATCTTAAAGATACAAAAGATAATCCATCTAAAGAGCATAAGGATAATGAACAGGAAAAAAATCAACACTCATCAGATAAAAAAGATGATGGGAATTTAAATAAAAAACAAGTACATGGTGAATCTCATCATACTAATAAAACAAAGTGAGTTCAGAAGCAGCGACAAAATATCGCTGCTTTTTTGTTAGCAAACGGGGAACCAGAAACCTAACTTTTATTAAGGATAATAAAATGTATATAGCACATGAAAACTATGGTTTTAAGCAAATAGCTTGGGGAGCTATTATAGCAGGAACCATAGTGAGCTTAGGTTACGAAACTTTACTTAATTTTTTAGGAATTGGTTTAGGATTAGCTTCTTTAAACTCAAAGAATCCTCACGTATTCAATCTGGAGTCTGGCGCCACTATATGGCTAGTGGTGAGCGGAATGGTTTCCATGGGCATTGGTGGATGGTTTGTGGGGAAGTTATCTGGCATCCCCTGTGCTTTTAAGCGCGGTTTTCATGGGATAATTGCCTGGAGCCTGGCTACTTTTCTGACAGTTATGGTGGCTACGGCTGCTTCTAGTGCTTTTATGGGAGGCACGTTCAGCATGATTAGTATACCTAACATGCAGGAATATTCTCAGACATTACCTAAAGCCCCAAATGGATCCGCGCCTACAGGACCTTCTTCAGGCAATATGCAACAGGAAAATATCTCTAACGATGTAATTGGAAGCTATGCCACTAACATTGGTAAAGCTTCAATAGCTATTTTTTTGGCATTTTTAATGAGTGGTATTGCTAGCCTAGCTGGGGCTGTGTTGGCTGGACCTGAAATAAGCAAAGACGCAGATGAAGAGCCCGAGCTATAAAACCAATTTTTAGGATAGAACAAAATGAAAAATTTATTGATAATGAGCTTTACATTGGTTGCTTTAATTGCCTGTAGCAGTGAGCAACCACCAACTCCAGATAAAATACGTCAGAATTTGCAATCGGTGCCTGAAGACAAGGTAGTAGCAGTAATAGCTGAAAAAAACTATCCTGCGCCTAGGTCGGGACAGATAATCGATGAAAATGTAGTCTCTAAAACGGTTGACAATATTTATACGGAAGATGGCGAAAAATTAATTGTACCGCAAGGATCCGTTATAACTGGTAATTACATAAACGATGGAACTTCTTGTGTTATTGTTTGGAAAGCAGTTTATGCCAATAAAAGCGAATACAAAAAGAAAAACGGTACGTTTAGTTTATCGGATATAGCTCAACCAAGCCGTTGCGACCCGGTTAAAGGGCTAAAAGTTGGTAATCGCATATTTATCAAATTTTCTACTTGGAGTAACTGGTTCCCCCAATAGCGGTGACTGAAAAATTGAACCATAACTATACGATTTTTGCAGTCTAATGCAAAAGGAGATTTAAATGAAAACCGATAAAGAATTATACCAGGATGTCACTGAAAAGCTGGATTTTGAACCTGGCATTGACCCACGACAACTTACATATTCTGTGCATAACGGAATAGTTACTATAAACGGCAAGGCTCACAGTTATCTGGAAAAGCGTTCAATTGTTAGGGCGATCCGTCAAATACATGGCGTAAAAGCAATTGCAGATGAGATAGAGGTTAAACCAGTAACTGATATCAAACCAGATGATAATGAAATTGCGACTAATGCTGTAAGAGTGCTTGAATGGGATAGTTTGTTACCAAAAGGCACCATTAAAGTGACTGTAAGTGACGGAAAAATTACACTTACTGGTAATGTACCATGGTATTACCAAAAACAGGGTGCTGAAAAAAAAGTCCGCTATCTTGCCGGCGTTACAGTAGTAGATAACCAGATAGTTGTTAAACCTGCACTGACTATTCCTACTGAGAGTGAAGTTAAGGAAAAAATCAGGAGGGAGCTTTTGAGGCATGTTCTTTTAGATGCACAAAAGATTTCAGTAGAAATTGTGGGAACTAGCGTAACCTTAAAGGGCACTGTGCAGTCTTGGGCTGAGGCTCGTGATGCAGCACACATTGCCTGGTCCATACCAGGTATTTCACATGTAGATAACCAAATTATAATTAATAGTATAAATTAGAAATTATCAACGGATAAAGGAGAAATATCATGTCAAAATTTACAAATTGGCTAGACTTTGGCCACAAACATTTAATTCCGACTCATCGCACTCATGAGCATACATTATCACCTTTATATAATTTTCAGCAAGAGTTTGATAATTTATTTCAAAATTTTTATCGAGCCTTACCTGTTTCTTCCACTGAGTTTCATAATTTGAATATCAGCCCTGCAATAGATCTTGTTGAAGATGAAAGTAGCTTTAAAGTGGAAATCGAGATGCCGGGAGTTGATGAAAATGACATTAAAGTATCGATTAATGACAACATATTAAATATCAAAGCTTGCAAGGAAATATCGAAAAAAGACGAAGGCAAAAACTACGTTATGCGTGAAATCGGCTATGGCTCTTACGAAAGAAATATCCCCCTGCCGGATAATGCTGATATTGATAATGCAGAATCAACCTTTAAAAAGGGTATGCTATGGGTCACTTTACCTAAAAAAGCTTTAGATAAAAGTAAGGTTCGTGAACTAGAGATTAAAAAATCATAACTTGACTATTATTATCAATTTAATAAAAGCATGCTTATATTACTAAAAGGTACAAATAATGAATAATTTAAAACAGCTTGCTGAAGACGGCAGTACATTAGCAAAAGAAACTTACGAGGAGTCTTCAAACAAAATGAAAAATGAATTAGGCTCAATAAAAGAAAAAGTTTCTAGCGCAGCAGATAAGTGTTGTGGCTATGTGAAAGAAAATCCCTGGAAAAGTATTTCTTTTTCTATATTGGCTGGAGTTTTGGGAACCCAGTTATTTAGACTAATGAAATTTAAAAAACATTAAATTTAGTTAAAAATAACCTATTAGGTTAACTATATAAATACGACGGCTATTAATTCTTCCGGTTATAAAGATAATAGTAGCTGTCCAATATATTGCAATTTAGATATATTTAAAGGAAATTTAATCATGAAAAGAGTAGAAAATAAAGTAGCGATTGTAACAGGCGGATCGCTAGGTATTGGCGAGGCTTGCTGTCTGCTTTTAGCCAAGCATGGCGCTAAAGTTGCGGTCACTGATATAAAAGGTGAGGAAGGGAAGCGCTTAGTATCTAAAATTAAGGAGGCTGGAGGAGTGGCTGAATTTTGGCACATGGATACTTCAAATGAAGAAGAAGTAAAAAGTGTAATTTCAGCAATTAAGGATAAATTTGGCAAAATAGATGTTCTAGTCAATAACGCTGGTATTGCAGGCGTTAATAAGCCAACCCATGAGATTACTTCTGAGGAGTGGGATAAGGTAACCGCAATTAATGTCAAAGGGGTGTTCTTTTGTACTAAACACACCATTCCTTTCCTGTTAGAAAACGGTAGTGGGAGCATAATTAATCTTTCCTCTATTTATGGAATAATCAGTGCACCAGACATCCCACCTTACCATGCTTCAAAAGGTGCTGTGCGAGAAATGACTAAAACTGATGCATTGATTTATGCTAAGAACAAAATTAGGGTTAATTCAGTGCACCCAGGATTTATCTATACACCATTAGTAGAAGACCTAGGTAAACACCAGCCTGGAGGTCTTGAAAAATTTAAACAAGAAACCGCCGCTTTACACCCACTTGGGCATATGGGAGAACCAGATGACATTGCTTATGGCGTATTATATTTAGCTTCTGATGAGTCTAAGTTTGTGACGGGTAGCGAGCTGGTAATCGATGGTGGTTATACAGCTAAATAATCAATTTGAAAAGACATTAAATTATGAATTATAAAGAAAAAATTAGAACTTTTCTTGAGCTATCTAGTTCAGAAGAATCTCCAAAGTCTATACGGGCGATAGCTGAATCAACAGGTATTCCTGAAGAAGAAGTTGGTTTAGCAATAAACATCCTCAGCAAGCATGGGGGGACCATCAAAGTAGCTGAAAAAGGCTGCTCTGAAGGATTACAGTATTATATTTAAAGGGTATGAATTAGCTGAGTACAAGACTCTTTATCTTTTATGAATGGCTTTAATTTTTATATTGACAGGCGGCTATAAGTGTACTGTAATTGAATTTTACTATAAACTATATTGGAACTGAAAATGAAAAAATATTTCAAGTCGTTTATCCTGTTTTTAGCATTAAGTGGCGCTATTAATTGGGGCCTTCTAGGATTATTTGATTTAAATGTAGTTACGTTGAGTTTTGGGGAAAATACATTTTTAACCAGGTTAATTTATTTACTGATTAGTCTATCTAACCTTTATTTATTACTTTATTCGGAATTAGTTAGAGGTTATGTTAATTGGAGCGGTAAGCCAAAAGCTAAGCTTAATCGTGATGTTGCGTCTAAACAAGTCATAAATCCAGCTTCTCCTTCCATTAAAGAGCAAGAGAACTTTATTAATGAAGGAGGAAATAGTCAACCTTTAGGAAAAGATGACTGTTAACACAACTTTACCCCGCATTGTATATCTCAAAAATTAGCGGAGAATTATAGGGGCAAATAAAATGAGGAATACAGATAACTTAATGTCACGAGAGAAATTAACCTTAACAGATAACATTGTCGCAAACAGCAAGCTATTAATCAAACTTTGCAAAGACAATAATATCCTTGAGGCGAAACAACTGCTATATGGACAATTTATCAACTTAGAGCTTCAAGATGAGTCTGGGTGCACGGCGTTTCATTATGCCTGTATCCATGAAGATAGAGCTCTGTTAGATCTGCTTTTAAATAAGTATATATGCCCGCACCTTATGGAAGAATATATTTACCATGAAGGTGAACACTTTATTTGTTTCCAAGAGAAGAATGATAACAAAACTATCTTACATTATATCAGCGAGAAGAATCTGATTGAATTTTATAATAAACTAGAAATTTATTTTCCGCATAAGGTTCATAAAGTAATTAATTATTTAACTCATGATGGTTCTACTGCTCTACATTTTGCCTGTGAAAAAGCCAGTAATCAAATTTTGGAGAAAATCATTCAAATTCCAACTCTCAATATTAATCAGATCGACCATCATCAGAATACTGCGTTACATATTGCTTGTCAATATAATCATTTGCCAATAGTTAAGATACTTTTACTTCATCCACAAATTAATGTAAATATTAAAAATAACACAGGAGATACTCCCCTACATATAGCGTGTAAAAGTAATTATTATGGCATCATATTAATTGTAAAAGAGCTATTAAAAATGAGAAGTGTTAACATATTTTTAAAAAACAATCAGCACTTGTCACCACTGGAACTAGCTGCAGAACATAATCACTATGAGATAGAAGCACTACTTAAATGTATAGAGAAGTCAAGCCTGAATGAGGTTGATCATGAAAATAGAATGCATTAAGGGTGAAACTCTAAAAAAAGGGCTAGGAAAAGTAATTTTTTTAAGCCGTTGGACACTAGTACCAGTTTATATTAGTTTAATTTTACTAATCTTTATTTATAGCCTGAGGTTTGTTCATATAATTGGTACGCTAACTTTTCAAGTGTCAGAATTAGATGATAAACACTTGGCATTAGAGGCTTTAAATCTTATAGATATGGTAATGGTAGTTAATTTAGTATTAATGGTCTTATTTGGTGGTTACGAGATATTTGTGAGTAAGATGCGGATTCATGAACATGAAGACAGGCCAGAATGGCTAACTGGAATTACTACTTCTGCGCTGAAATTACGAATTTCACTAACTATCGTTACTATTTCTTCTATTGAGATCCTAAAATCTTTGATAAATATTGATAACTTAATACCCGCGGCAGCACATCTACAAATTTGGTTACATTTAACCTTACTGGTTTCAGCACTGATAATTGCGATAGTTGATAAGCTTACGCACCTTGAGGGAGGCAAAAATGCATGCAACGAAAATAGTTCAAAAAATTGCTGAAGAAATTGGAATAAAAATTAATGGAAATCAAGCTGCTGATATTATAGTTTCTAATGACCGATTTTATGCTGAAGTAGCAAAAAAAGGTAGCCTTGGCCTAGGAGAAAGCTATATGGCAGGGATGTGGGACTGTCATGAGCTAGATCAACTTTTTTGTAAAATTACTAATCCAAAACTAGGTAAACAGTTTTTCCACAACGCTATTTTAGAGGGTTTCAATAATTTTATGGACAAGATATTAAACCGCCAAAGCGTCCGCCGTTCCAAAGAGGTTACTAAAGTTCATTATGATTTAGGCAATGAGTTATATAAGTCAATGCTTGATCCAGAATTAAATTATTCTTGTGGTTATTGGCGAAACGCCAGTACCTTAGAGCAAGCGCAGTATGCAAAATTGGAGCTCATTTGTCAAAAGCTAGGCCTACAACCTGGCGATAGGGTGCTTGATATCGGTTGTGGTTGGGGTAGCTTTGCACGGCATGCTACGAAACATTATGGTGCCAAAGTCCTTGGAATAACCATTTCTCAAGAACAAATGGCTCTTGCAAATAAACTTTGCCAAGGATTAGATATTGAAATTCGATTACAAGATTATAGAGCATTATCAGCAAAAAAAGAAGGCCAATTTGAACATATTGTGTCAATTGGGATGTTTGAACATGTTGGCTTTCATAACTTATTTAACTTTCTTCCAAAAAATCTCAGAACTACTAATGGATAGTGGAATTTTTTTATTACAAACAATAGGAAGTAGAAAAGCTACAACAAGAGTTGATCCTTGGTTAGATAAATATATTTTCCCTAACGGAAATTTACCATCCGCACATTTGATTACACGCTTGTCAGAAAGATACTTATGCTTAGAAGACTGGCATAATTTTGGAGCTGACTATGATAAAACGCTAATGTGCTGGTATACAAATTTTAATAGCAATTGGAGTCATTTAAAAGATAATTATGAGCATAGCTTCTATCGGATGTGGAGCTATTATCTACTCTCATGTGCAGGAGCATTTCGTAGTCGTTCTATCCACTTATGGCAAATTATTTTCTCTAAGTTTGGACTTTCCGGCGGCTACAAATCAATACGATAAAGTTACATAATCATTTTGGGTCATGAATCATGAAAACTATTTTAATTACTGTGGCTTCTGGGTTTATTGCTACTAATTTTGTGAAACAATACAACCATAAATATAAATTTCTTAAATTATCCCATATAAAGATATCTAACCACATTACACTTGCTGAGTTAAAAGGCAACCCTGATTTGTGGCCACAAATTAATGTGATAATACATAAAATTAGCCGAAAATATGGCTAAAGAATTAATTGTGGGTGGGTCAATTTCTGAGTATAATGGTGGGTCAAAAGTTTGACATAATTAACATTTAAGCAATGAAATAGCCAAAGAAAAAATGAGGGGCGAAAGTTATTGCTAATTGAAGCTCTGCAAGGAGGATCCATAATGCGGTAGTCTCATTTTAATCTTGCCGGCGAGTATGATTTCTCGGATGAAAAAATGGTTGACTCTATCGGGTTAAGATCACCCAAAAAATCTTTGAAAAAAGATAATTAATTTTGGAGTGTGGCGATTGTTAGAAACACTTGCCCATAAAGGTAATTTAACACTTTTGACATTCCTTTAGGGGTGAATATTGATGAACAACCTAGGTAATTAAAATTGATAAATATGATAATGTGTAGAATTGTATATGTACTTTAAGAGGGAAAAACTATGAACACTAAAACAGTAGCTAGACACCTATGGAACGAAATAAAAGAAATGGTCGTTAATGATCTTCAGGCGCAAGTTTGGCCAGTTATGCAAAAAGCAATCTTGATCATGCTTCCATCTATCATATTTTGTGCTTATAGCATAATAAACTATGATCCGATGAATATCAATTCAATTGAGAATTATTTTATGGTCCGTTGCGCGGCTATCGCCTTCTTGTTATTTAGCTTATGCGCTATACCAGCAATATGCTTCAGGAAGCTACAGACTGTATTAGCAGGTATAGTCGCATTCGTTGCCCTAGGTGGATATTTCTGCTACTTGCCATATGCAAACTACCAAAATTATTCAGGTGTTTTGCTTGTCCATAAAATACAATTTAAAGAGGATAATTACGGCAAGGTTATCCAGGAAGGAAATTACTTCCTAGATATTTGCAAAAATGGAAAATGCAGTATGGCCACAAATTACGTTCAATTTTATCCCACCGAAGGTAATAAAGTTAAAATGAAAGTAACCAGGAATGACTCTACTTCATTTTTTTCAAATGAAATCAGTATAAAAGACATAATTATTACAGACAACACCATGCAGGTTAACTAATCCTGCTAGAATATCATTCACTTCTAATGCTGGAACTCATTCCGGCATTAGAGCTTGCTTTTTCTTCTTGAGACTCTTGCTCCACTTGAGCATCATAAATCACAAGAGCCTTAGCTTCAAGATTGACCTCTTTAACCGTACAGTCATATTCGCCTACTTTTTCTACTATGGGTTGTATCTGTTCAGTAACAGGCGCCAGGTAAATACTATTCCCTGGCTTTAATGCTTCAGATTGAACTAATTCATTAGCTCCGCTATCCACTTTTACAGAGAAATATTTATCGGAATTTAGCATTTGCAGCTTAACTGTACAACTCTCTTGAGCAATATTATGCTTAACCTCAATTACTTTACCAAATTTTGGCGTTTTACTTAATTGATCCATTTCATTTATGGTTACTTCATGCTTTGCCGCAAATTCTTGCTTGGCAGTTTTTATTTGCTTAAATACCTCATTTAACCCGGTATCACTGTTTACTGCCAGTTCTTTAATATCCCATTTTTTGGTAGCGATGACTCCAGTTTGAACCTCTTTCTCTGCTACTTTGGCTATAACTGTATATTTACCTTCTTGAAGTTTGTTATCTTCGGTTAATTTAGTAAATTGCTCCGGAGTAAATTTAAGCTCACTAACAACCCTCTGGCCATAACCATCCTTTAGTACTAGCCGTTCTAGTTTAATTACATGATTCTCGGAATCAACTTCTTTAACCATGCCTCTATAAGGCTCACCTAGCTGACTAACTTGGCTAACTGTAGTTTTATGATTGTTTGCAAGAGTTTGCATGCTGGTGGCGATTTCTTCTTGCTCAAGCCTTTCATAAATCGCCATTCTAGCTTCTGAGGGTTTAACGCCCTGCACTTTCAATTCTAATGTATGGCTATTTGAGTTTATTTCCGGTTTTATACTTACTTTGTCACCCGCCCTAAAACCGGCATTGGCCAATACTGCTGCCGCATCTTCTGCTTTATACTCATAAACTCTATCAGAATCACCTTTGCGATACGCTAATACCTCATTATTCGTGCTTTTATCTACCTGGATGTCTTGGAGCTGCCGCTCAAACCCGCCCCACCAGTTCCGCCGGACCATGTTTACTTTAAATTCATTTTCCATAGCCTTTTCTGGATTACGGTATTGCTTGACTTCTAGGTTAATCATATCGCCAACTTTTGCCCGGTACATATTAGCCACTTTATCATCCTTAGGACCATAAAATACATGTTCGGTACCGCTAGGCATGTCTCGGACAACTAAACGATTGTACTTTTTAAGCCCGTTCTCTGTTTCCATCAAACAGGAATCATTACTCATTACCACAACATTATTTAACTTTTCGGTTGTATAGCCTTTACCACCAGCGGCAATTTGCTCGCCCTTAAAATCCCTGGCCAGCTCCCAACAATAATTTTCATATTCCTTAACTGCCTGTTCTTTTATTTCGTTGGCGGTGATCTTCTCGCAGCCATAATGATTACGTTTGCGCTCTACCTCCTCCTTATCATTATTGGCGGTAAAGTAAAATGATTTGTCCGCCATTAGGTCTACAAGCTTTTCCTTAAAGTTCGCCTTATACTTGCTGTCAATCATTTGTTTAATGACGTCTTTATGTTTGTCATCACAACGCTCATAGTATTCTTTAAGGGTTTGGCGGTTTTGATTAGATAGAAATAATCTTTGGTCTGACTCAATAAAATTTTTTAGCCGCCACTGTAAACTTACAGTTGTGGTATAAGTTTCTACCTTGGTTTTAGCTATATAAACGAATTGGCCCTTCTCTACACCTAATTCTTCTAGCTGCTTTCCCCATAAGGTTCGGGTAGCACCAGATTCTTCGCGGATGGTAATGTAATAGCTCACATTATTTTTACCAACGGTCTTGGCAACTGTTTTCACCTGGTCAAGATTATCCGTGTCTCCTTCATCAGCAAGATCAGCATTATCAGGCATCTCAGCTTCACCGCACTCTAAAACCTGACCCACTGTATCATCAACAAAACTATCAACTCCAAGCTCAGTTTTTATCTTCTTTTCCGCTGCTAAAATAGCCTGGTTTAGGTTATTAGTTTCGATTTCAACCAGCATATGCTTTTCGCGATAATAAATCTGTTTATACAGCCCTTCCTCCTTAATTTGTCTGAGCACCTGGCTATGATAGTTACGACTATATTCATCCTTAAATTCAAGCTTATAGTTATTAGCTACAGCATATTCAATAACCTGCCGGCGAAACCATAAATCACCATGGAGCTCAATCTTCTTTCCGAATTTCTGTATCGCCAGGTTTAGCGCTACGCCTAAAGTATCATCATTAGTAAGTAGTACATCTACCCGCTTACCAATATCTTTAATCGCTTGCTCCCCATTTATAGTGTAGGTAATCGTTCCCGCTTTATCTATGCTATAGTCAAAATCAAGGCGGTACTCCTGATAGCGGTCCACGTGCCTAATCTCACCAGACTTTGTATAACTTTCAAAGTCTACCCTTAACCGGCGCAATTCCTGCAAGGCTCGTTGGTCGCCCGCCTGTGCTTCCTTGGCAAGAAATAAGCGATACGCATTCTGCATTTCCAGGTTATATTTGCTTCTCAGCTTTTCCCAGTTCTCGCCGACCATCTCATTAAGTGCCATTTGCTCGCGGGTCATTTTCATTTTAAGTAGCCGGGCCTGCTGTTCCTTCTCATGATAGAAGACATTTTTTTGTTTACGTATTTCTTTCACTTGAGTCCGGTACTCATTTCGGATTTTTAGCCGCTGCTCTTTAATGTCTAGCTTATATTGACTATATTCTTTTTCCTTCTCAGCTTTATACTCTACAAGCCATTTTTTATACTTATCGAATAAGTACAATTTCTCTTGCGGATCATATCCCATTTCAATAGCTATTTCCTCCTGCATTTGTGCAGCAGTTTTAAGTAGTGGTAGAGCTTCATTAAAGCGCAAGTTCAGCTCTTGGGTAAGAAAATCCGGTAACGTGTGATTACGTTCACCGCATTTAATTCTGTCAGAGCCATCAGCACCTTTAACAATTAAATATTTTTCCGGTACAACGCCATGTGTCCGGGCTACTAATTCTAATAGTACATCCGCAGCTAGAGTCTTCTTTAGTTGGTTAATCTCAGCTGCAAAATTTTTGTTCCGCTGTGTAGAATTATATTGGCTGATTAACTCATCTATGCCAGTCTGCTTTACTTCATCTCCACTTGCTCGACTATTGTGTCCAGCTTCTCGTTCACCGGAATAAACTCTGATTGTACGTTCTGAATCTGCTCCAATATCTGCTGCTCGCCGTCTGATAACTTCGGCTTTGATGGATCGTCCGATGGACTCAGCCGCTCCAGCAATTTGCTCAATAATTCGACTATCAATTCCTGCTGATTGCTCATATGTAGCACAACTTCTGCTATATGCTCTAATAGTTCTTGTGTACTCTGTTTCTCCAGCTCTTGACTCATTGACTACTCCTTCCAGATGCTTACTATAGAATTTATCTTCTTTTAATCTTAACAGCTTTTGCCGGCCAGCAAAGTCCAGGTTCTTAAAGGTTAACCGGTCTTTTTTACTCCCGCCAATATTAATATATTTTTCCTGATACGCAACCAGGCTATTCCATTCCTGTAACTTTAACAAGTGGTGTTCATCTATTGGTTTAGCCGCGCCAACTTCCAGATACTTTGCTTTTTCCAGGTGCTTAGACTCAAAATAGCTTAGCTTTTCTTCAAGGGGCTTCTCCAAAAACTCACGCGAGAATACATATTCTTTTAGATTAACCCCACGCGCCATATCCGGTGTTTTTACATTTAAGTACTGTCGGCGATCCGCCTTACCTTCGTTTCGTAACCTAACCGCATAATCTTCTTTAAGCAGCTTTTCAAACTCTTCAAAGCTACTGACTTTTGATTCAATTAATTTATCGAATAGTTGCTTTTTAAGCTCTGAGTTAGAGCCTTGAAAAGCATCACCTTTATACCTGGATACTATCTCACTATGCTTATTAAAACCTTCGCGCCGGTTTTCCTTTGGCGATTGCAAGCCATATTTACAATTGATATACTCTTGGAAAGCATCAACATACTCAACATATTTATCATAAGGAAAACCAAATTTTGTTTTGGCTAATAAATTTACTTGCGGGATTACAATATGGATATGCGGCTTACGCTCGACTAAGTCTCCAGTACTTTTATCATGATAGCTTTTTAACTTAGGAAGATGAGCCTCAGCATAAAAGTGGATTTCATCTTCACTATATGCTTTGAGAAAGAACTCTTTGAATTCATTAGTGATTTGCTTAAGGGTATCGTTGCTTATATGGTCTTCTTTAAATGCCAGAGTAACGTGATAATATTTCTGCCCACTATCGTCAATTTGCTTTATTATACTGTCAGTAGTATTTAAGTTCCCGGCTAAAATTACCCGTTCGTCTAATTGATCACGGTCATAAAACCTTTCTTTGGTTTGTCCTTTTTCCAGGTATTCCTTAATCCCGCCTACTCCACCGTTAAATCGGATAATCACAGCTCTAAACCCTCGTCTTCCCGCTTGGCTTTTTTATCATTCATGGTTACTGAAAGCAAAGCATCAAGTTTAGCCTCGATTTTTTTTAAAGCTGTTAGTACTGATTTATATGTTTCATCACTTACCTTATTTTCCATATTATCCAGGTTCAACCTATAAGCAATTTGGTTAAAGTTATTCCCTACTTTGTTGATATGATAGATTAAGGAAAGAGCTTTATCCTGAGGTAAAATTACTACCTTTTGCTCAGGGTCATTCATGTAGCGTGACAGTAAGTAGCGCAAGAATTCACTTGGTGTATATCCCGATAGCATTACTTGTGAAGTGTAAATATCATGTAATTCTTCACTAACCCGGATCGCCGGTATTGTTTTAGTTAATTTAGCCATGCTGCCCCGCCCTACTCATCTTTATCCTCAAGGTCTCTCACCTCAAGGCTTCGGGCTCTAGCTATTTCTATTGCCTTATGTAATCTATTCTCCAAGACTTCTTTAGGCGGCAATTCAGTTAAATATTGTGCTACGTGTATCCCACTTTTATCCAATTCTAGCAGCTCAATTTGCTCCTGCTTTTTACTAGCGCACAAGATTAACCCTAATGGGGATTCCTCGCTATCTTTCCGCTCATACTTATCTAGCCAGCGTAAATAAAGTTCCATTTGTCCCTTATAGCTTGCTTTAAATGATGATAATTTTAAGTCAATTGCAATCAATCTTCGCATTCCGCGATGGAACATCAGCAAGTCAATTTTATAATCTTCATTATCAATAACAATTCGTTTCTGCCGAGCTATAAAACAAAAATCGCTACCAAGCTCACTTAGGAATTTTGATATATCATCTAGTATTGCACTCTCAAGATCATGCTCACTATACGCATTAGGAAGCTGTAAAAAATCCAGAATATACGGATCTCTAAAGACTAAATCTTTGGTTAATTCATCATGTTGACTTAAGTTGGTAAGCTCACGTTTAATTACTACTTCTGGCTTGTTTGAAATAGCTGTTCTTTCATAAAGCATACCATCTAGCTTCTTACGTAAATCGCGAACGCTCCATCTTTCTATACGGCACATTTCAGTATAAAACTGCCGCTTAAGCTGATCTTCTATTGTTATTAGTTCAATAAATTTTGACCAGGACAATTGTTGCGACAGTGTCGCAACTATTTTTCCATCCATATACAGTTTGGCAAATTTAATCATCCTGGTAAGTGCAGTATAATTAAATCCTTTCCCATAGTTCATTTCAAGCTTCTTTGATAATTGCTTGACAACCTGGCGGCCATACTCTGCCCTTTCATAATTGAGAATAGCCTGATTAATTCTATCCCCAATGTTCCAATATAACAAAACAAGCGATGAATCTGCATACTGTGCTACCTGCGTCCTCGCTGTATCTATTAGAATACTTATATCTTTAAATAGATTATCCGTGCTAACTTCTAGATCCATAATTTACTTCCTTTACCAGATCCATTTATACATTTAATTCCAATTTCTCCAACAGCCTGTTGGAGATTTACTAGCAAGCAATTTCTGCAACACGCTGTTGCAGTTTTATCAGAAGCTCGTTAGAGATTCACTAATCAGCTTGGCTTTGCCAAGCACTGGGTTTCTAAGGGTGGAACCCTTGGGCACGAGGTTGAAATCAAATCCGTTAGGATTTGTATTACAACCTATAACGTGCCTAATGCTTTGTATAGCATATAATTATATCATCAATAATATATCAGTGCATTATAAATATAGTTATGATACAATACAATATATTATCAATATTAGGTAAATATATGTCAAATAATAACCATTTAGAGATTCTAGAGAAAATTGACGGCATTAATTTTGTAAAGAAACAGCCAAGCGAAACAAAAACAAGTCAATTTTTAAAACACTACCCTATTATTTATAAGCTCCGGCACAAGGGCGCAAGTTGGGTCGAAATTGCTGAATTTCTTAAAAATGAATGTGACTTACAATTTAGCTCAGTACACCTGTCTACTCTTAATGGTTGGTTAAGTAATAAAAAAATCAATGCCAAATTTCAGGACATTTTAGTCTTATCTCCGCTTAAAAATATTCCTGACTACATAAATAATAAGTCACTATTTGTCGAAGATCTTGGAATAAAGTTAGTTATAAAATCAGAAGTAAACCTCAAATATGCATTATCCCAAGATGAAATAATGCAACTTAAAAACTTTTCAGCAAGATTATTAGCTAAGCGATTTATGTACTGGTATCACATAAGCGATTATTCATTATTAACCACAGAACTAACGCCAGCTTATGAATCAATAATAAATAGAATTGATAAAATTTTTATTACTAACTATAGTAATTACTATTCTACTTTAATGTCTGAAACCAAGTATTTATAAGAGTAGCCTAGCATATAATAGTTCACTTGTGTTACAAATTTTGGCTGGTTTTTTTGTAATTATTAAACCATTCTCTGAAATAAAATATGCCTTATTTTATAATGATTAGGAGAAATAAATGAGCCAACCTAAAAAACTATATTCCTTAAATTCAGTTGAATCTATTTTAAATGAACTAGAAGACCTTCCTGAAATTAAAATAAGCATTGATGATGCTCTAGAAAAAATGAGACCGACAATTAATGTAGCCCTAAAAAAAGGCTATAGTCTAGAAGTAATAGCCAGCATAATAAATAAGCATGGCATTAAATGCTCTGACAAAATGCTTAAATCATACTTGCATAATTCAGCCATAAAGGGAAAAAGTAGCGCCTCCGAAACTAGCTTATCTGACTTGCCAGATACGTTATCTTCATCCGCAAGCCAGCCTGAAAAAACTCCTATTGAAAAACATCCAGAGGCTAAATAAAAATGGAATTTTGGGATAATTTACACTCGCAACTGGAAGCTAAAGTTGACTCTGGAGAGATAGAACAGGATGACTTTGCTCATCAAAAGGCTTTAATTGAATCTCTACAAATGGCTATAGAAGCTGATAGATTAGAGAGCATTGATGAATTATTTATCGGCTTAGATCAAAGCTTAGTTAAACAAGTAAAAAATCATATTAACCATAGCAAGAATAAAACTAAAAAATCTGCTGCTCCGAAATCTGGAGAGGTAATCCCTCAAGATTTCAATTCTAAAGAAATAGAAAATATTATTACTAAAGCAATTAAATCTTTAAAAGAAGATCTAGGCTCAAAAAAAGATGAACCTAATTTTGAGCCAATTATTCAAGCGATTAAGGACGAGATCAAAAAAGCCACTAAGCAAGAAATTGACGTATCAAAATTATCTGAATCCATAATAAAAGTAATGACTAGCAGTTTAGATAAGCTTTTCTTAGAATACGTTGAAAAGCTCAACGGTCTACATCAAGGGACACAAAAATTTGTCCATGATTTTAATTATAATGCCTCTTCCTTATCTGGAAAGTTAGGAACATTAAAAACAACTTCTTTCTTAAAAACATGGGTAATACCAATATTAGTCGGAATTATTGCCAGCCTTTCTACTGGTGCATTTGGTGCATTTTTTGCTCAAAAAAATATATCAGAACTTAAAGGAATGCAGCAGAAAACCAACTATTACGACAATTTAAAATATAGATATGATAATGTTTGGGATAATAATCAAAAAAAAGCATTTGAAGCGCTAATGAAATAGCGCCATCCGAATTGCTAGAGCTAACACGACATTACTAACTAGGGCAAATTTATGAAAAACCTCTTAAAGTTATCACGTTTTAAAGACATGTTTATTGAATTTACAATTAATAAACTAATAGCCTGTTGTTTATTACCAGCCATTGCTATATGCCTAATTTATTTAAGCTTGCTAGGTTATTTAGACTTCTCCACCCTTAGCCACAAGGTAATAGCCAGCTGCCTAATATTATTGTTAATTTGGCAAGTAACAATCTTTTTAGGATTTTTTTTATCTTTATTAGCAAGGGTTATTTATAAAGATAATGTTTAAATCTATTCACAGATCTGCCGGTATAAAATTAGCGCTGGCAACGCCTCTAGAAATACAAATACTTTATTTATGGATTTTCTTACTGTACAACATCATACTTAAATCAGTCCTGAATTAACAAATCTTGTAATCAATAATTGCCCATCTTTTAAGCTTTTAACTTTCTTGTGAATAAATGGCTCATTCATTATTTGTACCTGGTACGCAATTTGTTTTAAGCCTACCCAACTCATGTGTATGAAATGACCTTTATATTTTAAAGTATTCATAATAAATTTTCCCCTAATATATCGGGCATCAATGCCCGATTTGCTAAACAGCCGCTTTAGTAATTAGCATACCACTGTAGCCGTAACCTCTAGAATTTTCAATTGCTAGTTTATAATGAAAATAATCAGTCATTGGATCTGATTCGTCTTTAAATTCAGCCAGCTTTTCAATTTCACTTTTTAGCTTATAAAATATATCCGTATCTGTACACTTGATCCTGATTCTAAGCCAGCTATCCGAAGTAATACTAATATCATTCTTTGCCAAACCATAATTGGCTCCCAGCTGTTTAACTTGCTTTCTAAATTCTTTTATTTCCATTTTTTAGCTCCAAGAACACGGCGGTGCTAAAGTTAACACCGCATTAAGACTATTTTATTATATTAACTAGGCGATCTAATACATATGCTACTCCAAGTAGACCCATTGCCAAGTATGCTGCTTTTTTTGCTTCAGAATATGTGATTAGATCTATATAACTAAACAAGAATGAATTAAACCCAACCACTAAACCACTACCATACAGACCGTTGATAAGATATTTTTTTAAGAATTTCATAATTTACACCCTTTATTAAATGAAATTTTTTACTAAGCGAACAACGGGAGCGACCAAACTAGCCCCCAATATTTAGGTCAAGGGGATAATCCCCTTGCCGCCGGAGGCATATAAAGAACTACCCAATTATTTTTTTCGCAGAGCTAATCTGCCACGCCGTATTGACAACATAGCAATAAACCTCGTAGTAGCTCTTAACCATGGCGAACTTGTTGGCCATGGTTCTAGAGATACACGATGGTTACCACTGGCAAGGGCAATTTGATAAATTTATTTAAAAGTTTTTTGGAACAAAAAAGTTTTAAAAGCGCAGCCACAAAAATAGCCAGTGGCTTTATGTCCTGGCTATTTTTAGTGTGGCAAGAGGTAAATTTTCAAATTGTTTACTTTACCCTTGCCTGTGGTTTTATGCTATGTTTCAATCGCTTAGTGGCACGATTACGCTTGTTATGCGAAAAAATAAGCATTCCATCCGGGTGGAACCCGGATTATTTGCAGCCTAACGGGCTGCCCATAGGGGTGGCGTTGCGGAGGGGGAACCCCTCTGCTGGGATGGGTGGCGGAAAACGGTGAGCTTGCGAGGCCGGTTGGAGACAGGGAAGGAACTCCTTCCCCTCATAAGTAAATAATTAAGGATAATCTATTTATTTAAGGGGTCACAAATATTCAATTAATAAATTAATTCACTCTTAAACTCAAACATAGCTTGGCTTAGCTAATCATTAATAGTAATAATAAAATATTTGCCTTCAGATTTATAAAAAATCAGATAATGAAACCGAAGACCAGGCAAGCCATGGGAATCAATAAAAATCCGTGAAAAAATTCATAGCTATGGAATAGCGTCATGAATTTTTGAACAACATCTCAGGGTGGGTGGGAGTGCGCAGCACTCTGGCTTGCCGCATTAACAAACTAAGCAAATGGATGTAAGAAAAAGCCCATAGTTAATACTATGGGTTGTGCAAGGGATTTACATTATCCCCAAAGCTTTTTGGCCAAATCTAATTTCTTCTGAGTTTCGTTAACCTCTTTCTTTGCATATTGCAAAGACATGCTGTGCCTGCGTTCAATCGTCCCATCTTTCAAACCAGCGTGGTATTTTTGTGCCTTATCTAACTCATATTCAAAGTAATCAATACTTTCAGGCATTGACAAGTTGATAATATCTGTGCGCCCTTCCCAGTATTCTGCTTTTTGTTGATATTCTTCGGCTTTCTCTGATTCTTTTACAGAATTACCTAATCGATTCCAGTTACGCTCAATTAGTGCGCGGTGCCGTTTCTCGCTATGGTGACCTATTTTAATTGGTTCACCAAGGGCTAAAAAGTCTCGCCCCTCATTGCTTTTTTCCATCCATTCAGCGCTGCGTTTTTTTGCATTATCTGCATAAGTTTGATATTTTTCTGCTTTACGGCGTGCGTATTCCTGTACATTAAAGCCGTCAGCCCTTGCAATTGAATAGTAATAAAAGCCGTCTTTCTCATAGATTAAATTAAAAACCACACATTCATTTGCTTTACCATATTTTGTTGAAACCTCAATTATGTCCCCACGGTTATATTTTTGCTCGCACTTTGCTAAAAATACATTTGGACAATATTTGCTATAAGTGTTACTCATTTTAATTACCTTCTTAATAGTTATTAATATAGTTAGGTTCTCACTAAAATTCATAGCGAACAACGGGAGCGACCAAACCAGCCCCCAATATTTAGGGTCAAGGGGATAATCCCCTTGCCGCCGGAGGCATGTAAAGAACTCCCCCCAATCATTTTTTTCGCAGAGCTAATCTGCCACGCCGTATTGACAACATAGCAATAAACCTCGTAGTAGCTCTTAACCATGGCAACTTGTTGGCCATGGTTCTAGAGATACAAGATGGTTACCGCTGGCAAGGGCAATTTGATAAATTTATTTAAAAGTTTTTTGGAACAAAAAAGTTTTAAAAGCGCAGCCACAAAAATAGCCAGTGGCTTCATGCCCTGGTTATTTTTAGTGTGGCAAGAGGTAAATTTTCAAATTGTTTACTTTACCCTTGCCTGTGGTTTTATGCTATGTTTCAATCGTTTAGTGGCATGATTACGCTTGTTATGCGAAAAAATAGCATTCCATCCGGGTGGAACCCGGATTATTTGCAGCCTAACGGGCTGCCCATAGGGGTGGCGTTGCGGAGGGGGAACCCCTCTGCTGGGATGGGTGGCGGAAAACGGCGAGCTTGCGAGGCCGGTTGGAGACAGGGAAGGAACCCCTTCCCAAAATATTATTAGTTGATAACAGCAGCTTTATATTTCAAAATAAAAACCAGGCCGAAGCCCGGTTTAGCTATATTGCACAATCTTCATTTTCTGGTTCAGATCCAATTACTGGTTCATCATTACCATCATGCGGTCTACCAAGAAGCTCTACTATTTTAGCCTGAACTCTCAACTGAGGAATCGCAACTCCATCTTTAATATAAGCATGTGCGCGAGGGAATCCTTCAACCATAACCTTGCCGCCTTTTTTAATGAAGTTTTTGGCTAATTCTACCAAGTGGCCGTTACAAATTACATCAACCCAATCAGTTTTAGGATTTTGTTTGGTTCCAACTGATACAGCTACTGAAAATTTTGCAAAGTATTCTCCATTTTGGTTTACTAAAACTTCAGCGTCTTTTCCAACATTGCCAGTGATGATTAATTTTTTCATGATAAGTTCCTTTATTAAAATTTTAGATTTTTGCAGGTGTTTTCCTACCTTATACCCACTAAAAGCATTGAGTAAGCAGGCGGCAAGGGCGGAATAAAAAAAATTTAAAAGAATTTTTAGCAAAGCAAAAATTGTTTTAAATTTATTTTAAGGGCGTTCAAGTCAATTGCAAATTGACGTGACAGCCAGGACGTGGTTCACGGCATTGGCTGAGCCCGGTTATGCAACGTTTACCCTTGCCAGTTTATAAATTAGGAACTAATTTCTAAATTTAGAATTTGTTAAATTTGAGATTACTCAAATTATTACAAATTCTTAACCGTCAAGCGCTCAATGCTAAAATGTGGGTTTAAAGGTTTAAGGAAAACAACTGCCTAAAAATAAAATGAAATATTAAGGAACTGAAAGAATTAATCTTGCAATGTAGGAAAAGCTAAGTTTTCCAAAATGGGAGAATGCAAAATTTAGTTGCAAGTTGGAATAAAATCCTCATACTAATGGGCGATATGCGGCACGGCCACAGTCTAGCCAAAAAGGAAAAAAGCGGCAATTGTTGTAGGATTAATTAGAACAGCTTATTAAAGCTAGTCAATTTCAGTAGAGAAAAGGCATATTGAGATTTTTGTAGTTTGATGTATGTATAATCAGTATTTATGAACCTTAAATCAAGCGCTCAATATAGCTAAACCGTGGTTCGGTTTGTTGCGCTGTTGGGGTTAACTAATAATTTTTAATATACCATGGCGCAGCCATTACTATGGAGATAGGCGAATCCCTATCTCCACCTCGCGCGTGGGTTTTTTAATCTGTATCCAAATAAATTAGAAGCGTTAAGTCATGGCGCTTTTTACGACTAGGACATGGGTTGCAAACACTTGTCCTGCCAGGAGAAAAAAGCAAGCCATGAATTATGTTAATCATGACAAACTAAGTTTGGCTTGATTAACAAGCTCTTTTATTTGGCTACAAAATTATGGGGTGGGTGGGAAGACGCGCGAGCAAGGCGGGGGGGCGTCCCACCTCTGCCTATGTTTATGCTACTGCGCTTTTAAGCTCATCCCACAGTAGCTATAATTAATTTCAGTTTCAAATTCATAATCAACATCAATATAACCATGTTCTAACAAATAGTAATATTGTTCTTCTGCATCCATTTTTTCCAATATTGTTATTTCGCTTGGGCTAACCCCTAGCCCCTCAAGCTCCTCATAATTATATGGTTCATCATAACTGCCTGTATAATCAGTCCAATTTGCATAAGATTTTCTTAGCGGTATAGCGACATCAATTAATTTTATTAATTTACCATTATTAAATACATAAATTATATGCTCCTTAAGTGACTGGATTTTTTTACAATCGATAGCATATAAGCTATCTTTTAAGCTACTAAAATACATTCCGTCTTTAGTATATCCGATATAAATCGGATTATCTCGCCTATATAAGTATAATAACCCATCATTTTTTGTATATGCTATAGCCATTGCTCCAATAATTTCTGGCAAAATTTCTTGTTCATTTCCAAAGTTATTAGCTATAGCTATAAATATGCACTGGCTATCAACCTCAATTTTTTTATTATAATTTGCTGCGATTTCAGCATAATTATCAATTACGCCATTATGTATCCCTATAACATCTTCATATATGAAAGGATGAGCATTTTGAGCGGTGTTAGCTCCATGAGTTTTATAACGAGTATGACCTAATAATAGATTATTAGCTCTAAACTCGCTACTATAATAAGCTATAAACTCATCCGCTGGTAATTTATCTTTAACTATACCGAATCTATCAGAATAAATGCCCGTAGCGTGCCCTCCTCTACTTTCATTATATAATGCTAATATTTTAAGTCTACTGCTATTAGCTTTAGTGCCTGAAAATCCAAAAATTCCACACATTTTTTTGCTCCAATAAAAAAAGCTGCTAATTAAGCAGCTTTTAAAAGTTTAGATAAGTTATGATTTACGGTTTTTTGCTTGATGTTAATTTCATCAAATTGTTTTGCATACTGTGCAAATAGCTTAACCTTGCTAAAAAGTTCTTGAGTATTGAATAACTTTGTTAAATGTTGATGTAATGAATTTTTAGGATTTGCTATCTGCTCAAGTGCAGCTTTATGGCTAGTGGTTGGTTTAGCTAATATTAACCTTAATAATTCGGCTCTCCATAAAAGGTTTGTTTCATTCCTAACGGCTGGAAATATCCTTATTTCTAAAACACCATTACGTTTACAATGAAATGAACTATATTTATCAATATCTTTGATATAAGTTTTTAAACTCTTGGCTTTAGAATAAGTATTATTTAACCTATGTTGATAAATAGCATAAAATAAAGGTAAATATCCACTTATTCCTTCTAACAACTCCATACTACTTACGTCTTGTTGTGATATATTTATATGCCCCCCACAACGCTTAGAATAGGCAGCATCAATATAATTTTTTACATTATTAATAGCCTTAGTTATGTTCTGCTGTTCATATATTGGGCACTCAATATCCAATGGTAAGGTAGGACTAATTAACTCAAACCCTCCACACCCTAAACTGCCATCATGTTCTTTTGCCCATCCAGTTTCAGAGAATAGCTCAAAAGCATACTGACTATTTCGCGCTTCTTCGTCCTCCTTTTCAACCTCAAAACCAATTTTAAATATGCTGCCTTCGCTATAATCTCTTCGGTTACCGCTATGATAATCAAAACAATAACTGTCGCAGTCATCATCGTCAGAGCAGCTACATCCATAATCAATATGGTAATTTTCATCACAATCTGAGCAATAATAAATACCATGCGATTCAGCAACTTCATAATTTAAGTAATATTCATCTTCATACCGGACATAATCAGAATATGTACTAAAATGGCCTGTTTCAAATCTACCTATATGCCCATAATGGCAATCGTCCTCGAATGCATACTCTTCATGAAAATGGTCGTAAACAATGCCATTTTCGTCAAACTCTTCTTCATGGTAATAATTACCATTAATTTCGTACGCCTCATCATTTATGCACCGTTCTCCACTTTCTAACAAGGTGGTATTGCCTTCAGAAGTCCAGTTGCCTTCATAGCTACCAATTGTAATTTGTACCAATTCCCCCAAGCATTCAATCACCTGGTTGTCCTTTAACTGTATAATTTCCATAATGCCTACCTCAAAAATTGATTTATACAATGCCATATGCCCTGGGTCTGCTCCCCACTTTCGCGCAGTCTTCTTTGGGCGGTGCTTATTTGTTAAAGAACGGTGCTGGGGGTTGTTTCCCCCTCACCCCTAATTGGACACACCAAAAAGGCACGAGCTTGCGAGCGCATTAAAATCTTTTTTCATATTTTTTTAGGCACGACAAAGAATGTGAAATAAAGATTTTTGCGTTAGCGGAACTTAGCCAATGACTTGGTGATTAAATGGCTTGGTCTAATATTTGTAGGTAATTACAGAAGTGTCGGTGCTACAGATTTTTTGCTGGCTGAGGAATATGGCAGACTTTAGTAGCCATATTACGAAGTACCACAGCAAAAAATAATGTGGCACCAAAATAGTTGTGTTTTACACAACTATTTAACTTCGTAATTAGCTACTAAGCTAGTATACCAAGCCCTAAATAAGATTTTAGTCATTGGCTTAGTACCGCTTATGCCGAAAGGTGTGGCAAACTTAGGGGTGAGGGTTAAAGTTAGCGAAGCTAGAGATTGAACGCCTCGATGGCGTGAAAATCTCTAATAGCCACGGGCTCCGGGTTTGGCGGGAGCGCATGAAGTGCGCGAGGGCCGTGGCTATATGCTAAGGAATAGTAGCCTATTTAATATAAGTTAGGAAACGGTTGGAATATCATTAATATTCGTTGTATAACACGGTGATAAAAGATCTCTCTTCATTTTCCATTGATTAGAAAGCTTGGCAGCGGCTAATTGAATAGAAGTTTTTCCGAACGTTCTCTTAATATTTTCAATTGTAGGTAGCAATTTATCGTGCCTAATACTAAATTTATCAAATAAATCTACGGTATCATGACCCCCTGTTACCAAATCATTAATAATAATTCCGGATTTCTTATATCCGATTTCTGGACGATATATTTTATCTAACGCAGGTTCAAGGTACTTGGCCATATAGCGATAGCTGTCTAAAGCTTCCGGAAAAACCACATTTACCGCATTGTAATAGTAATCATCTCTAAATCGATTAGAGTTAGCAAAAACAACCATTTGTCGGGCAAATAATCCTTGCTTACGCATTTTTTTACTTAATTGTTCAACATGATAGGTGAGTGATGATAAAAGTGCATCCCTTTCATATATCATGGTACCAAAACTGCGGGAAGAAATAATTTGCTTATTTGGCTCCTGATATTCCTCAAGCTGTAAGCACTGAATACCGTTAAGCTCTAGAATAATTCGTTCAAGGTTAACGTTAAATATCCTACTTATATGTTTAGGATTGGCAGCTTTTAAATCAAAAACTGTTTTTATACCTATTTGCTGGAGCTTGGAGGCATTGCGACGCCCTACCCCCCATATTTCCTCTACCGGTGTGATTTGCATGGCTTTATCGGTTCTATTTGGCCCTAAATCAGCTAAATTACACACTCCATTCAAAGCAGTGTATTTTTTAGCAAGATAATTAGCAAATTTTGCAAGGACTTTAGTATGGCCAATTCCAACACCAACTGGAATTCCTGTCCATCTTTTTACCGTGTCTTTAATATTATTGCCATACTTAGATAAATCAGAAATGCCACTTAAATCAAGCCAACTCTCATCTATTGAATATTGTTCAGTGCGAGCTGCAAAGCTAGATAAAATTCCATTTACTCTAGAGCTAAAATCTCCATATAGCTCATAATTAGAGCTAAAAGCCACTAAACCATGAGTTTCACACAAGTGTTTTACTTCAAAAAAAGGCTGCCCCATCTTTAAATTTAATTTTTTTGCTTCTTTATTAAGAGAGACTAGACACCCATCTGAATTACTTAGAACAATTATTGCTCTACCTTCTAAATCGGGTCTAAAAACTTTTTCACAGGAAACATAAAACGAATTGCAATCAACTAAGCAGATCATATAAACTCACCTTCTTAGTTACTTGAGTGCTTTATATATAATGTGACTAACTACACCCCAAATATTAAGCTCTTGCTCATTCTTGAGAACTATTTCAGGATAGTCAGCATTCTCTGGTACTAATTTTACAATTTTGTCTTTACAATAAAGTGTCTTAACGGTAAACTCACCATCTATTACAGCTACAACTATATGCCCATGGACCGCTTCAATGGAAGGGTCTACGACTAATATATCACCATCACGAATATTAGCATCCAGCATACTATTGCCTTTAACTCTCATAAAGAAAGTTGCATTAGGATTCAACACAACTAAGTCGTTTATATCAAGCCTATCTTCTTCATACTCCGTTGCAGGACTTGGAAATCCAGCAGGAATTGAGTGTTGAGCTATAGGTAAATATATTCTTTTAGGGGTAATTTCAAATAATTGAACATTTTTCATAATAACATTATTTTAACTCATCTTTTGCTAAGGGAACTATACTACTAAAACCCAAAAACAAACAAAAAAATTATTATTATGTTCACGTTAAGGATGAGCGGCTGTGAATTAGCGGAAATAACTTGTTAGCAGTATTGTGGGTAAGGCGGTGGGTAACTCAAAGAGTTATCCACGGGCTTATACATC
>JACCDN011235677.1_pt1 | contig 74666 bp, 66 predicted proteins | sample 7441691 | NCBI WGS metagenome assembly JACCDN01 (sample SAMN15323439, study PRJNA562643) | freshwater metagenome | isolation source: river surface water | place: USA:Blue River Watershed | collected 2017-08-16
TACCTGCCATTACTTCCTGCGCTAGATTGCTAAATGCATCTGCAGAGAAATCCTCAAAGAGCTGTTTATAAGTACTTGCATCCCAAATTTCAAAACGATCCAATGCAGCCGCCAAAACAATTTCTTTTCCAGGCAACGCAAACTCTCTTAAAGTTGGAGGCAACAATAAACGTCCTGCACTATCCAACTCTACTTCGGTTGCACCACCTAAGAACTGACGACGGAATTGTCTCACTTTGGGATCGAAGTCATTCAATTGGCTAATTCTGTCCAAAATTGCTTGCCAGCTTTTTAACGGATAAAGTGTCAAACACTTTTCAAATCCTCTACTTACGATAAAACGCGTCTCTCCTTCTGCCAATTGCTTTTTCAAGCTACCAGGAACCAGGAAACGCCCTTTTGCGTCTATAGTTGATTGATATTCTCCGTGAAAACCTGTCATTTGTTAATAATTTGGTCTTTATTTTACCACTTGTTCACACAAAATAACACTTTTTACCACTTTTAAAGGCAAAATGCCCCCTTGTAGTTTTCCACAAGAAATAAACCAAGCCAATAAGCTTACCCTGATTGAATTTCAGCGCAATTTGACAAGTTTTTGAATTTCTTGTATGTTAAGACCTGTGGATAACCCATTTTAAGGGTTGATAAGCTGTGAATCAAGGCTAATCAAGGACAAACAACGACCAATCAATGAGATTTGCTACTTTTGCGGAATGAAAATGGATGCTTTTGACTATGTATTGCCTGATGAGCGCATCGCTTATATACCAGCGGGAAAAAGATCAGATAGTAAACTCCTAGTCTGGGATCAAACCATCATCGCAGAGACCCATTATAAAGAAATTGCCCAATATATTCCTAAGGAACATTGTTTAATTTTTAATAATAGCAAAGTCATAGCTGCAAGAATACTATTTGATAAACCAAATAGTCCTGTTAATATAAATGCACCAACACATACCGATGATCAAACTATTAGTCGCCAAAATAAAATAGAGATTTTTTGTCTAGAACCTACTGCGGCTCATACTCCAGTCCAATTAGCCATGCAGGCCACCAATACTGTACAATGGAAATGTTTAGTAGGTGGTGCTAAAAAATGGAAAGCTCCTTTTATAGAAAAACAATTGCAATATGAAAATTGCACCATCAACTTAATTGCAAAAAAAATAATTCAAGAAGAGGGCCATTTTATTATTGAATTTTCTTGGGATCATCCAAGTGTTGTGTTTTCTGAAATCATTGCATTGGCCGGACAAATCCCACTGCCCCCCTACATACAAAGAGCAGCAAACGAAACTGATAAGGATCGTTACCAAACAACTTATGCCATTGCAGAAGGATCAGTTGCAGCGCCTACGGCTGGATTACACTTTGACGAACTTGTTTTTAAAAAACTTGAAGCAAAAGGAATTGATAAAAAATTTATCACGCTTCATGTAGGCGCAGGTACTTTCATGCCAGTAAAAGTGGATGACTACCACGACCACTTAATGCATGCCGAATTTATTGACGTAGACTTTCAAACTATCAACTACTTAGCTACAACAAATAACAAGATTATTGCAGTGGGCACTACCTCACTTAGAACTTTAGAATCATTATATTGGCTAGCTATCAAAATTAAGCAAACTCCAACTATTGACATAAACGAAATGAATTTGCTTCAATGGGATGCTTATACTTTAGATGCAAAGAATATAAGTGCACAAGAAGCAATGCATTTTTTAAAAACGTGGATGATAAAGCATCAACTAAGTACTTTAATTGCTTCAACACAATTGATGGTAAAACCAGGTTATGAATTTAAAATTTGCAAAGGATTGATTACTAATTTTCATCAACCTAAGTCTACCCTTTTGTTAATTATTGCTGCGATTGCAGGTGACCAATGGAAAACCGTATACGAACATGCACTTGAGCATGAATATAGATTCCTTAGTTACGGAGATGGCTGTTTATTTTGGATAAACCATCGGTAAACTTATCTCTACTTTGGTGCCTTTATCCAATTCACTGGAGACGTGAATAGACCCCTTGTGCATATCAATTACCCAGCGCACATAACTCATACCTAATCCAAATCCTTTTACATTATGGATATTCCCTGAGTGTGCACGGTAGAATTTTTCAAAAATATGTTTTACTGTATCGCTGGTCATTCCGATTCCTTTATCTTCAATCGTAATGATCATTTTATTGGATACTGTTTTTGTTTTAATCGTAATATCTATGCTGTCTTTCGCATATTTTATTGCGTTATCAATTAAATTAGACAAGACATGTAAGAAATACTCTTCATCTATCCATATTTCAGAAGGCACTGCTGCTAATTCAGTGTGAACTGCAGAAGGCTTGCTTTCTAATTGCAATTTAAAACTCTCGACTACACCTTGTATTAAATCATGTATATCAACCATTTGTCTATTAAGCTCATATTCGTTTTTTTCCAATTGAGCAGCTTGTAAAATAGTTTCAACATGCTTGTTCATCCGCACATTCTCCTCTTTAATAATCGTACTAAAATAGTCAACTGATTTATTATCGGATTGTACTTTTTCTGACTTAAGCGCATCAACTGCTAATGAAATAGTAGCCAACGGGGTCTTTAATTCATGCGTCATGTTATTAATAAAATCACTCTTTATCTCACTTAATTTCTTTTGCTTGATTAATGATCTTATTGTGATCAAGAATGCAGCTAATACAATTAAGATAAATAAGACTGCACCAAAAACAACCCATTGTAATGTTTTAAATAAATATGTATTAACATTGGGTACAATAATGATTAAGGTTTCAAATGGACCAGTTGATTCAAGCATTTCTTGCGGAATGATCGACACCCTTGTTTGTACCGTATTTAATTCATCAATAAATACATCTTCAAATTTCTTACTTTTAATTTCTACATACCCTTTTTTATCCTGTAGTGCAAATTCATACGCCAGATCTTGTAACCCATATTTTTCCATCGCCGCCTTCAATCTTTTATCTAAATCCTGAAAGCTATATAAATCCGACAAGGTAGCTTCTTCAAAACTATGTGAATGCCCCCCTCCTGATAAACTCAATGACTTTTTGGGAAAATGAAAAGCAAGTCCTCCATTTAATTTTTTACCCAAATCCGAAGACACAATCACCCCTGCTTGATTCACTTTTTCTATCAATTGATTTTTTTGTAATAGAAATAAACCCTGCAACCAAGTTACTTGAATGAATAGGATCCCTAAAATGGATAACCCGATCAAGGTAAATAAAAAGGGAAATGTTTTTTTCATAATCTAACAAGGCAAACTGAGCGTAATTTGCTTGTGTGAATATATAAAAAAAACCCTCTCGATAAATCGAGAGGGTTTCCTATTGCTGATAATTTTTTGTTATAATAGTTACTCTATAAAACTCCTTCAACAAGGACAGTAGCCTTATTATCAATTACTTCTACAAAACCACCTTGAATTGCATAAGTTTCAGCAGCAATACCCTTTTGAAGAACTTTCACATTACCAATTCCTAATGCACTTACCAATGGCGCGTGTTTGTCTAGAATCTCAAATAAACCATCTACACCAGGTAATTGCACTCCTTGTACATTCCCACTGAATAACTTCTTCTCTGGTGTTAATATTTCTAATAACATGAATGGAATTTTAATTTATTAAGCTTGAGCCATCATTTTCTTTCCTTTCTCAATCGCATCTTCTAAAGTACCTACTAAGTTAAATGCGGCTTCTGGATACTCGTCAACTTGACCATCCATAATCGCATTGAATCCTCTGATGGTATCCTCAATAGAAACAAATACACCTTTTAAACCTGTAAATTGTTCTGCAACATGGAAAGGTTGAGATAAGAAACGTTGAACACGACGAGCACGTGATACTACTAGTTTATCTTCATCACTTAATTCATCCATACCTAAGATGGCAATGATATCTTGTAATTCCTTATAACGTTGTAAAATCATCTTTACTTTCTGTGCAGTATCATAGTGTGCATCACCAACAATTGCAGGGGTTAAAATTCTTGAAGTTGAATCCAAAGGATCTACCGCAGGATAAATACCTAAATCTGCAATCTTACGTGACAAAACGGTTGTTGCATCCAAGTGAGCGAAAGTGGTTGCAGGAGCTGGATCTGTTAAGTCATCCGCTGGAACATAAACCGCTTGTACAGAAGTAATTGAACCATTTTTTGTTGAAGTAATACGCTCTTGCATCAATCCCATTTCAGTAGCCAATGTAGGCTGATAACCTACCGCAGATGGCATACGACCTAATAAAGCCGACACCTCTGAACCTGCTTGTGTAAAACGGAAGATATTGTCTACAAAGAATAAGATATCCTTTCCTTTTCCTGTACCATCGCCATCACGGAAATATTCTGCAATAGTCAAACCACTCAAAGCTACACGAGCACGTGCACCTGGAGGTTCGTTCATTTGTCCAAATACGAAAGTAGCTTTTGATTCTTTTAATTCATTCAAATCTACTTTGCTTAAATCCCATCCACCTTCTTCCATGCTATGCTTGAAAGCATCACCATATTTCATGATACCTGCTTCAATCATCTCACGTAACAAATCATTACCCTCACGTGTTCTTTCACCCACACCCGCAAATACTGACAATCCACCGTGTCCTTTTGCAATATTGTTAATCAATTCTTGAATTAATACTGTTTTACCTACACCTGCACCACCAAACAATCCAATCTTACCACCTTTTGCATAAGGCTCAATCAAGTCGATCACTTTAATGCCAGTAAACAATACCTCTGTAGCAGTACTTAAGTCTTCAAACTTTGGAGGGTTGGCATGTATCGCACGACCATTGGTTTTATCCAACTGAGGCAAACCATCAATTGCATCACCAGTTACATTAAATAAGCGGCCATTAATTCCTTCACCCACTGGCATTGAAATAGCTTTACCTGTATCAACTACTTCCATTCCTCTCACCAAACCTTCGGTACCATCCATTGCAATTGCACGAACACTATCTTCACCTAGGTGTTGTTGAACTTCTAGTACTAATTTTTCACCGTTAGGACGAGTGATTTCAAGGGCATTGTATATTTCTGGTAATACACTTTTAGTTGAAAAATGTACGTCTACAACCGCACCAATAATTTGTTTGATTTTACCTGTTGTTGCCATATAGTTAATTGTTTTTACACCCCATTATAGGGCGAAAATAGAGATACTCTATTTCGGCTGCAAAGGTATGGATTTGGCAGTTTATTGCAAAAAATGTGGCCTTTCTTTTGGTGCCAAGGCTATCTTTTAGCCTTCAACCAATTTTCAGGATCAAAATAGACCGCTTTTTCGTTACAAATGGAGAACATTAATGCCCCTTCACCCTCTAAATTAATGCCAGAACGGCCTATTATTGTACCTGCTTTAACCTCCTGGCCATTACTGACAGAAGCACTACTTAAACATGAAAAAGCAGTAAAATATTTACCATGCTTGATCAAAATCGTTTTCTCCCCATTTACATCCCCTACATACACAACCGTGCCATTCGCCACGCTTTTTACAGCAGTACCTTTTGGAACGGCTACCTCTATTCCGTCACTTTTACGCTCTAATTTAGTACCAGGTATAGACTCCACACCAAAGCGAACGTAGACATTACCTGACGCTACTGGCCAAGGCAAGCCACCTTTATTATTCTCAAATAAGATAGAGGTTTCTCTTCCTTCATCTGTAGTTTCAAGAGCAGAATAGGGACGATTGCTTGAGGTGCTTTTAAGTCCACCTTCCACCTTCCCTACATTAGGTGTTGATTTAGATTTTGAAGCTGTTGAAGTCGTATTGCCATTGGCCGCATTATCCGATTTTAATTTAGCAAGTCGTTCTTTTTCTTTTCGCTGCGCTTCTAACATTTCCCTTTTTATGACAGCGGCGATGGCGGCTTGCATTTTTCTTCTTTGGGCTTCTTTTTGCCTTACTTGTGTTGTAATTTCTTGTTCTTTATTTTTTAATTGCTTCACTACTTTATCCTGCTCTTTTCGATCGTCTTGTAATACTTTTAATTGAACAGTTTGCGCCGAAAGTGTTTTTAAACGATCTTCTTTATTTTCACTTAAAATATTGATCTTAGATTTCAAGTTTTTTTCAGATAACCCAATCGCCATTGCTTGTGCTTCTCTGTTTTGACGATAACTTTTTAAATAAGTGATTCTTTTAACTGCGTCATTAAAACTACCTGCAGAAAATAAGAAATTAAGGTATTCATAACCACTTCTACTTTGATAAGCAAAAACAATACTTTTAGCATATCTGTATTTAAGTGTATCTAATTCATTGTTCAATCTTTTTACATCCTGTTGATTTGTCTGAATAGCAGCATCTAATAATTTAACCTGCTTTGCAATGCCGTTGATCAAAGCTTCACGTTTTGAAATTTTATTTCTAATAACAGCCAGCTGAGCCAAAGAACTTTTCTTATTTTTCTTTGTCTGTTCTAACAAATTATTTAACTCGTCCAATTCTTTTTGTAAAGATTGAGCTTGCTTTTGTAAATCTTCTCGGGAGTTGCCATTTTGAGCTATTGCAACATTAAAGCAACAACTCAAAAATAAACAGATTAGTATCGACCACTTTTTAATCATACAATTCATTTTTCACTTTTTATTTGCGTCTTCCAGTTTTAGGAACTGCAAAAGTGTATTTTAATGGTTCGTCAAAATTAAATTCTTTGAATTCCATACCAATGTCCAATTTGGTTTGTGCATTAATAGAGATCGTTCTAAATATAGGAAATTGAATATCATTCACCAAAGTATGTTGGCTATAATTGATATCACAAGTTCTATGTTTGGCAATGTCTACATCATCCAATTTCAATTGTACCAATTTGGTTTTGTCTTCACTTAGGATGATTAAATTTTTGAATAGTTTTCCCATTAAACTTACTTGCAATCTTTCATTGAGTACTTTGTATGAAACAATATCAATGCTATCCATAAAAATTGGATTGCCTATTACCAAATCTTCTATCGTTTCATAAGTCAAAGGGATCTTCACTATATCTTGTAAATAAGACAATGGATGACGTTCAATTTTTTTAGATAAGGGAAAGACCAAAACAATACTATCTCTATTAATATATGCTTTTAATCCTATCACCCCCATTGCACCTCTAATGGTAATATACATCCCACTGTCTTTTTGGATACTCAAATTTGCAATATAACTATCCTTATTTTTATTTGTCTCATAATCCATCTTCAATTTTGCATTCATGGTATTGAAGTTGATTTTAGTATGTGCTATATTGTGTACAATCCCCTCTACCATCAATACAGAATCTAACCTGGCTTTTTCCGCTAAAGCTGCTGAGTCGGGCATCACTTTTGCTGCTAGTGCATCTTGAATGACTTGTACCTTTTTTACATTGGCACATGACAGTGTAAAAAGCATAACCACCAAACCAAGTATTAGTTTTATTTTTTGCATTCCGTTATATTTTACCTGTATGCCCAAAGCCACCCACACCTCTTTGAGTTGTATCCAAACTATCCACCAATTGCCATTCCATTTTCTCCACTTTCTGAAAAACTATCTGAGCAATACGATCCCCATCTTGAATCACCTGAGTCTCATTTGACAAATTAATTAAAATGACTTTAATTTCTCCCCTATAGTCCGCATCAATAGTGCCAGGTGTATTTAAACAAGTCAAACCTTGCTTAATTGCCAAACCACTTCTTGGTCGTACTTGCGCTTCCCAGTTTTCTGGTAAAGCAATGTGTAAACCTGTTGGGACCAAAACACGCTCCATTGGAGCCAACTGAATTGGCGCTGCAATAAAAGCTCGTAAATCTAAACCAGAGGACCCTTCGGTTGCATAAGCCGGCAAGGGATGATGACTTTGGTTAACAATGGGAATGATTGTAGACATGTGCTACAAAAGTAGTTAAAAAAGCAAGTAAAATAAAGCGAATAACCCTTAGTTAACAAATTATTTAGAAGTAGAAAATAGAGCCAAAGCGCAAGGTATTAGACAATGGATTTTTTGTGATTCCGCCTCCAGAAGGGACTAGATAAGAAATATTAAACTTGGATTGTTGGTATTGAAAACTAGATCCAATAGTGAAATATTGCATACTTCCTAAATTCTTATTATTGTCTACAAAATAACCTGCTCTTAAATAAAAACGATTGGTATAATTATATTCTAAACCCAATGAGATTTTCAAAGATTCAGAAAGTGGCATCCCATATTTATTTGAAAAAGAATTAAACCAACTTGATACGACAGATTGAGAAAAATATTGATCAACTAATTCGGGATCACTACTATTTGGACTTGCTGGCACCATTAAACGATTGATATCCACGCCCATTTCTAAGGAATTTTCTACATCAAATTTATTCAAATAAGCAACTCCTAATCCAATATTTGCAGGGATGAAATATTTATTCTTTGACTCATTTGAGTAGCTCACCTTGCCTCCTAAATTAGATAATACTAAGCCAGCATGAAAACCTTCAAGGTCCTCATTTTGTTTATAAAACAAACTAATATCACCTGCAAAAGTGTTACCAGCTTTATAATTGGTTCCATTGGTGCCGTAAGAACCTTGAACCAATCTAGAATGAATATACCTTAAAGTCACGCCCATACTCAACGCATCTGTTAATAAAATATTATAACCAAAATCATAACTAAATTCAGATGGCCTTTGAGATGGTAAAGTAGAAGTGCCTGACTCATCTGTAAAATCAATATTACCCAAACTAAAAAAACGTAAGGAACTATTAATGCCGCTAAAACTATTTAACTTTTTATAAAAACCTGCACTTGCCAAATAAACATCATTTAATCCTAGGTCTTTTAACCATGGTGTATAATTTATTAAAAAGCCACGATCTTTTTCCATGTATGGAATCTTTGCAGTATTCCCAAAAAGATCATTCGCTTCTGGTGACATCGCAATGGAAAGATTACCCATCCCTCCAGATCTTGCATCTGGAGAAATCATCATAAATGGCACTGCAGTACTTTGCAATTTAATGGAAGTATTTTGTGCTGCTATTGAACCTGCAATCAGCATAAAACATAGGCAGGTAAATATTTTAAGTGAGTTCATTTTAATCATACTCGGACACATTAAGATTCTATAAAGTAAAGGTAACCTTAGATAATCAATATTTAAAACTTTAATAATGTATTTAACAACTGCTCCTTGATCCCATTTTGTATTACATCGACCTTGTAATAGTAAATCCCAGGAGGTATTTGTACCCCTTGATTAGATCGCCCATCCCAATCTATAGCTATTTTATTAGCATAGGGTTGTGTTTGTTGGACAGTCTTATATTGAAGTCTACCCGACTGATTAAAGACTTGAATAGTTAATTCTATTGGATCAATTATGTTTTTGATCTCAAACAGGAATCGAGCAGAGGTTTGAACTGGGTTAGGAAGTACTCTAAGGTTTCTTAAATTATTTTCTTTAGACGAAGGCACTTCAATATATAAAGTATCCTTAGAAAGATTACCCAACAAATCCCATGCTTTAATGATTAAGCGATGTTTTCCTTCACTTAATTTAGGCAGTGCATATCGAAGCCCACCAGATTGATATTGATTTAGGTCGTATGAGAAGAAAGCATTTAAATTATAAGTGGACGAAATCGAATCATCAATGATTAATTTAAGGTCATGCCCTAACACATTACCTGCAGATTGGATGCCAGCACTGTCTTTTAACTCAACTATTAAATTAGAAGGCATCGTTACCCAATCTCCTGATTTAAAATCAGGCGAATTGATATAAGCTTTAATACTTGGACCCAAAGTGTCTACTTGGTTCTGTGTTGTTGCACCCTGAATGAAAATAGACTGAAATTGATTACTTGCATCTAAAGTGTCATTGAATGCATATAATTGTAATTTTAAAGATGCTGCTTTTGAAAAAGGCATACTCGAGGGAACAATAAAACTAATTTCAAATTGCCCATTTTGCACTGTCGCTTTTCCTTTAAACACAGCCTGATCTTGAATTTCAATTGAGACTATTTGACTAGTAGATTGATTTGCTAAAGTTTGTTTTGTAGAAGGTGCATCCCAAAGTGTCATATCAATCAATCCATTGAAATCATCCATGATTTTATTTTGATTGACCACTTTTCCTTTGATTGTATATTTCTCCCCTGCTGTCAAATAATTTGTATCCAACCAAGGCAATTGATTTATCTGCATTAATTGAATTTGGTTTTTGGGTTGTGCGATGGGCATAGCTGGATCACCCATTAAGCCAAATTTAAATGCATTGAGCCGATCCCCATTCCTACTAAAATTATATTTTTTTGCCGTTTGCAAAGCCTGCCCAATAGTTGCATATTTACCTTTATCATCAGGCACTAATAAGGCCTGCATAAATGCATCATTAATTTGTTTATTACTATAAGCAAATACAAGTCTGTTTGCAGCAACTAATGCAATGATTCCTTTTTCGTTTTGCATCAAAGCATCAAACCCAATGGGGGATAAGTTAGGCTGATCATAAGGCGCAAAATCACAAGAGGCAGTGACCATGATTGGCAACTTGCCAGGATTATTCCATTGATCCATTTCAGATTTAGCAATTACTGCCTCCTCTGAAAGCCTTAGATAGTTTCCATGACCTGTATAATTCAACAATAAAGTGCCAGATTGAATAGCTGCTTGTATTGCCTTGTTTACGTCAGGATAAGTAGGTCCAGTAAGCGTTTGAGTTGACTTAAATAAATCCAAATATAGTTTACGGTGATTCCAGTTTGTAGTTTTTAAATTCAAATTATGCACTATTTCTTCTGCATCTTGAAGATGTAGATTATAATCTGCATCATCTGCCACCCAGGTAATTTGTTGTTGCCAAGTACCCATTTTTTTATTTGTCTGATACTGTATTATTTTTTTAACCAACATCTCAGATTCAGCAACATTTCTTGCAGGAATTCTACCCACAGCCAATTGAATGGAGTCGATAGATTGTGCATTGTGAATTTGATCTCCCTCTTTTAAGATAACATAAAAATCATCCGTACTATAAGAAGTTAAAATCGCATTAGATACCTCACTAGTAAATATTGGCAGTTCTTTGTTTACTTGAATGCTAGCGTTATTAAAATTTCCTATCCCCAATAATAATAAATAAGCCGGTCTAACGCTGTTACTTTGTGTAGAGCGATCAACTAAATATTTTACATAGTTCCTAATAGCGATTGGGGAGGTTTGCCCACTTGCCATTTCATTAAAAATTTGTGTAGATCGAACTAAGGATACTTTGAACCCATTTTGTTTTTCATGAAAAGTTTTCAATTTTAAAGCTGATGCATAGTAATCAGGTGCAGTGATAATGATATAATCTGCAGGCTCAACTTTAAAATTGCTATCATTAGCAAATAAACCAGAAAATTGAACTGTGCTTATTTTACTATTGTCAAAAACATAAAATTGTTTATGAGCGCTATCTTTTGATTTGAAAGTCGTTATGGAATTCGAACCCTGCAAAGTAGACATAATAATAGGTTGCAAACAATTGCTTACATCCCAAACCTTTGTCTGACTAGTTGCGTTTTGTATTTCAAATTCAACTATTTGACTTGCTACATTATTTGAATAATAGTCAAACCCAAAACTACTTGCACCCCAAAATCCAATTTTTCTTTGCCCATGTAATGCAATAAAATCCACCCATCCCGTGGCTGTTGAACCAGCATTAAAGCTTACATTCAAATTTACATTAGCCAAGGTTTGCCCAGTCTTAAGGAGTTTATTGGCGTCCAATAAAAGCATTGCCGTATCAAACTTTATTTTGTAGGCTTCATCAAATAAATTGCCAGAAACTGTCCCGATGACACTTTTTAAAATAGAATACTCATTTAATTTGATATCAAAAACTGCATCAGCTTGATAAGTGGTTGCAGCTAATTGAGTTTGAATAAAAATTGGAGCACTTAATTGCCAGCCTTCCATGTTCAATGGAAAAATTAAATTAGCTTTTTTCCCTATGCTAGAACCCATTGGATCCCCTAACCAAACTTTTCCACTACTTATTACATTTATGGTATCTTTTTCTATGAGCCATCGTGAAGCATAATCCACTACTCTTTTTGAGGCATTGATTGTAGTTGTATAATTTGCAATTCGTTTTCCTTTAGTGCCAACACGTAGAAAAAAAAACAAAGAATCATTGGTGACAATTGTTTTACGAATTGGATAGTCCTCTCCACTTTTATTAACCCAACTAGTTTTCCCTTGTGCATAAAATAAAAAACGATCCTGATCATCCAAAAAATCATCCCCTCCATCCTGCATATCAATTGCCAATTCTGTTAAACTATCTGGCAATCCAATGGGTACTTTTTCCGTCAATTTATTCATATCCATTCCGAATAATTGTACCTGACTCGAATTGATTTTACCATTGAACCCCATTGTCTTTAATTGTGCACCGGTAACCTGATATACCCCCTCTCCTGGAACGGCTATTTTAACCCAGTTTCCTTTAGTGAGCATGCCCAACTGCGCCATTAAACTCAATGAAGAGAAGTATCCAATTAAAAAAAATGTTAAAACACCATATCTCATGTCCTAAAATTAGGGTTTTACTAACATAAGAATCTATTTGCAATTGAATAAATGAGTGAAAAAGCAAGTATATTCGCGTCAGATTAATAACTGAACCGATTAAACAAAACAGATGAATTTTATTAATAGCATATTATTATTTTTTGCGGTACTATTTTTTGGACCCAAATTGGTTTCTCAATTCGACAATCAGAATAGCAATAAAGTTGCCTTTGCATCAAAAGACGATCCTTATGATAGTACTATTTTAATTAGAGGGGGTACTTTCGCCATGGGTATGAACCAAGAGAACATCATGGGCGACTGGAATAATAATTTACGCAGAGTGACTGTGAGTTCTTTCCGCATTGACCAATACGAAGTAAGTAATAGACAATACCGCACTTATATCAAATGGCTTGAAAGTGTGTTTATACCTTTGGGTAAGGACTCTATCGTCAAAGCAGCTTTACCTGATACTTTAGTTTGGAGATCAGATCTCGCCTATAATGAACCAATGGTTGAAGGTTATTTTAGAAATAAAGCTTTCAACGACTATCCAGTAGTTGGAGTAAGTTGGGAACAAGCGAATGCATATTGCAGGTGGAGGACAGATAGAGCTAATGAAAAAACATTGATAAAGTATGGGTTGATTGATCCTAAAAAACCCTACATAGGCAAAATGGAGACAAACAATAGCCTTGTAGATAGCAATAAAAAAAGTACGCTTATTCCTCCAAAAGCAAGGCAAAAAAATAGAAATTTAGATGAATATGTATTAATCCCAGATTTTAGATTACCTACAGAAGCCGAATGGGAATATGCAGCCAAAGTTTCAAGTGGCAAAAATTATATTTCTAACTTTAATAATCCCAAGGCAGGTTCCAACTCAGGTACCCCCAATGCCAGTATTGTAACTTCTGATTCACCATATCCATGGAGCTCCAATGGAAATGATGGCTTAAGAAGCAATCCAACTGGGCGTATTAGCAAAAAAGAAAAAGAGAACCGTGGCTTGTTCATGGCCAACTTCAAAAACGGCAGTGGTGACTATATGGGCATGATAGGTTATGCCAATGATGGAGCAGGTTTCCCGAGTAAAATCAATACCTTTTTACAAAATCCTTTAGGCTTGTATAATTTAAGCGGCAACGTGAATGAGTGGGTTGCAGACATTTACCGCCCTATGAATAGCATTGATATGGATGATTTTAATCCATATAGAGGCAATAACGTTTTGGATGGCGACGATGCGTCTACAGCTAGTTATGAGACTGGCACCAATACCTTAATTTCTAATAAGTCAAGAGTGTATAAAGGTGGCAGTTGGAAAGATCGTCCTTATTGGTTGAATCCTGGAACAAGAAGGTATTTAGATCAAGATAAATCAACTAGTACAATTGGTTTTAGATGTGCAATTTCTGCATTCGGCATGGACACTCCAGATGCAACAGAGGACAAGCCCAGTTTATGGCAGAAAATTAAAAACATTTTTTAATGAAATTACGCATTGGCTCTGGAATAGATTTTCATCAATTGGTTGAGGGAAGAGATCTTTGGATTGGAGGAGTTAAAATCCCACATCATAAAGGAGCACTAGGCCATAGCGATGCAGATGTATTATTACACGCCATATGTGATGCACTATTAGGTGCATTAAGCTTAGGTGATATTGGTACCCATTTCCCGGATACAGACAATGCATTTAAAAATATTGATAGTAAGATTTTGCTTAAAAGAACTTATGATTTAATTACGGCTGAAGGCTATCAAATAGTTAACATTGATGCCACTCTTTGCTTAGAAGCGCCAAAAATTAAACCTCATGTTAATGCCATGCAAGAATGCATTGCGTCCATCTTGCATGTTAGCGATAAAGATATTTCCATCAAAGCAACCACTACAGAAACAATGGGGTTTACAGGTAGAGAAGAAGGTCTTGTAGCTACTGCTACTTGTTTATTGATGGCGAAAAGCTAAACCATACTCCTATGAAGCTTGGATCAATAGAGGAATTATATAAAATTTATTGTGCACACCCTACAGTCGTTACCGATACAAGAAAACTTACATCAGGTGCGCTTTACTTTGCATTAAAAGGACCCAATTTTAACGGTAATCTTTTTGCATTGGCTGCATTAGAAGCTGGAGCTAGTTATACGATTGTTGATGAAGCCATTCCTAATAGCACAGCCGTTCAGGATCGTATCATTTTAGTTGAAGATGTTTTAAGTACATTGCAAGCATTAGCAAAATATCACCGCCAACAATTCAATATTCCATTTATAGCTATCACTGGCAGTAATGGGAAAACAACTACAAAAGAATTGGTCTATTCGGTTCTAGCAAGTCATTTTAAAACTTTTACAACACAGGGTAATTTAAACAACCACATTGGCGTGCCTTTGACTATACTTAGTATTCCTTCAAATGCTGAAATGGCAATAATAGAAATGGGCGCAAATCACTTGCATGAAATAGAAAGCTATTGCAAATACACACTACCTACACATGGCTTAATCAGCAATTGTGGTAAAGCACATTTGGAAGGGTTCGGATCGGAAGAAGGAGTTAAAAAAGGTAAAGGAGAATTATTTGATTTCTTAAGAATAACTGACGGAACTGCATTTATCATGGAAGATTATGATTATTTGCAAACTATGTCACAAGGTATCCCCCATCTAATTGGTTATGGACAACACCATGGACATATCCAAGGAGAAGCAATTGATAATGATGGCATGCTCACTGTAAAAATAAAAAAAGGAATCGAGCTAGACCAGATACATACCCATTTAGTAGGCAATTATAATTTACCTAATGTACTTGCTGCAATTACGATTGGACAATACTTTAAAGTTCCTAATGTAAAAATTAAAGCAGCCATTGAAAACTATATTCCAACAAATAGCCGATCTCAATTATTGATTTGGAAAAATAATGAAGTGATTTTAGATGCTTACAATGCCAATCCTTCAAGCATGAAATTAGCAGTAGAAAATTTTGCTAAAATAAATAAAGCAAATAAAATTGTATGCATAGGTGGAATGAGAGAGCTTGGCAAGGATAGCCTAAAAGAACACCAAATGCTAATTGATCAATTGAAACAACATACTTGGGAACAAGTATTACTTGTTGGTAGCGAATTTAAACCATGCAATCATTCCTATCTATATTTTGAAACTGTTCAAGAAGCAAAAGCATGGCTCCAAGCCAAACAATACACTGCTCATACGCTACTCATAAAGGGTTCAAGAGGGATACAGATGGAACAGTTGATAGCACCTTAATTTTCAATACCTTTGCATCATGAAAAAAAGCTATTTATACAGCACATTAACTAATAAATGTCCAAGATGTAGAGAAGGCGCCTTATTCACATCTAACAATCCATACGACTTATCAAAAATCACTAAAATGAATGCGCAATGTCCTGTATGTGGACAGCCAACTGAAATTGAAGTGGGATTTTATTATGGCACTGGCTATGTAAGTTATGCTTTGACAGTTGCTTATTTTGTTACTATGTTTGTCGCTTGGAAAGTTTTAATTGGCATGACTTGGGAATTAGATGATAACAGAATGTTTTATTGGTTAGGCAGTACTATTGTATTATTGATTTTGATTCAACCTATTTTAATGCGTTTATCTCGTTCAATTTGGCTAGGTTGGTTTGTTCCTTATAATAAAAATTGGAAAAACGAGCCATTGGAATACAACGAGCGCATGGATGAGCATAGAAAAGAGATCTAAATAAATAAACCAATTATTTATTTTACATTTGCAATCCTTAAAGAGAGGTGTCCGAGTGGTTTAAGGAGCACGCTTGGAAAGCGTGTATACGGCAACGTATCGGGGGTTCGAATCCCTTCCTCTCTGCAAAGCCTGTCACGAAAGTGATGGGCTTTTTTAATGCAAAGCCGACAATCAAAATTATAATCCAAATAGCTTTTCTGCATTCCTAGTTGTGATAGCAGCAATTTCATGTAAAGGCATAGCTTTAATTTCTGCCAATTTTTTTGCAACCTCTAACATATAAGCCGGCTCATTTGTTTTACCACGATATGGAACTGGTGCTAAATAAGGCGCGTCCGTTTCTAACATTAAATGTTCCATCGGGATATCTTTTATTGCTTCTGCCACCCCAGCATTTTTATACGTTAATACCCCTCCTAATCCCAAATGAAATCCCATTCCAATAATTTGTTCAGCAGATTCTCTGCTTCCACTAAAACAGTGAAAGACACCACGTAATCCTTTTTTTGCAAAAGGTTTAACTGCTTCAATGGTTTCACCCATCGCATTTCTGGTATGGATAGCAATAGGTAAATTAGCCTCAAGGGCCCATTGCATCTGTATTTCAAAAACAAGATGCTGTTCTTTGGCAAATGTTTTATCCCAATAAAAATCTAAACCTATTTCTCCAATAGCAATAAATTTTCTTTTTGCAAGCCAGCCTTCTACCAGTTTTAATTCTTCTTTGAAATTTTCTTTCACATAACATGGATGCAAGCCAATCATTGCAATACAATGAGCTGGAAATTGCTGCTCTATATTCAACATGGCCTCCAAAGAAGCGCTGTCAATGGCAGGCATTAAAATTTTATTGATACCTGCAGCTTGGGCATTTTTAATGATTTTTTCAATATCAGCTGCAAATTCATCTGCATAAACATGTGCATGGGTATCAACAAACTGCATAATCAACTGGTTTTAAGCACAAAAAAAGCACTTTTTTATTGAAACACATACTAAAAGATACTATTTGTGCGTTTAAGAATAAAAATTACTAACCCATCCCTTTTTTGGATGTAAACTTTGTTTTTTATAGGGTACGGATTATACAGGCCGGGGTTTCTACCCTGGCCTTTTTTATTCATCTATCTTATAAGGCTTTAAATTGATATCCTAAGTTGGTAAAATGTAAAAGCACTTTCGGCAAAGCAACGCGCAATCGATCCATCGCTTTTGCACTATCATGAAAAACAATAATAGATCCTGGTGTAGCATGTTGCATGACATTTGTTGCGCATTTTTCTCCAGAAATAGTGGTATCAAAATCACCACTTAATACATCCCACATAATTATATTCTGTGGCAAATCAGGTCTTTTTCTTAATGCGTTAATTTGTGAAAATTTTATCCTCCCGTATGGTGGCCTAAACATATTGCTATCAATCGAAACACGCGCTTTTTGTAGGTCATTTAGATATACTTCCGTGGTATTTTCCCATCCATTCATATGATTTTGTGTATGATTTCCAACAGTATGATTTGCTGCAATAATTTCGGCATAGATAGTTGGATACAATTGTACATTTTTCCCGATACAAAAAAAACTAGCTTTTGCATTAAAAATTGCCAACTGCTCTAAAACAAATGGGGTAGCTTCTGGATGTGGTCCATCGTCAAAACTTAAATAAAGTAACTTCTCCTTTGTGGGAACGCGCCAAGTACAAGACTTGTAAATTAAGGGTAGCCAAAATGGAGTTTTGATCAAATACATACCCAAAGATAAATGGTTCTTTTGCCCGTTTGCAACTTATCTTTGTAAAAATAAAGTGCACATGGAAATTTCGGCTGATCAAAAGGTTAGAGTAAGGTTTGCCCCCTCTCCTACTGGTGGATTACACTTAGGTGGCGTACGTACTGTTTTATTCAATTATTTATTTGCAAAAAAATATAATGGACAATTCATTTTAAGAATCGAAGATACAGATCAATCTCGTTTTGTACCTGGTGCAGAACAATACATACTTGACACACTCACTTGGTGTGGGTTAACCCCAGATGAAAGTCCGATGCATGGCGGTGCTTATGGCCCTTATCGTCAAAGCGAAAGAAAACCCATCTACAAACAATATGCTTCACAATTGATTGAGCAAGGTAATGCCTATTACGCTTTTGATACTGCAGAAGAATTAGATGCAAAAAGAAAAGAGGTTCCTAATTTCCAATACAATCGTGCCACTAGAATGAGCATGAAAAACTCCTTGAGTTTGCCTGCTGCAGAAGTAATGAGTTTGTTGAATAATAACACACCCTATGTAGTGCGCATCAATATGCCAGAACATGAAGAAGTTATCTTTGAAGACTTGATTCGTGGCGAAGTGAAATTCGACACGAGCATGGTGGATGATAAAGTATTGTTGAAAGCAGATGGCATGCCTACTTATCACTTAGCAGTTGTAGTGGACGACTTTTTAATGAAAATTACACATGCATTTAGAGGAGAAGAATGGCTGCCTAGTGCACCTGTACATATTTTAGTTTGGAAAAATTTATTCGGATTAGATCAAATGCCTAAATGGGCGCATCTTCCATTGATCTTAAAACCTGATGGGAATGGTAAATTAAGCAAGCGTGATGGAGATCGATTGGGTTTCCCTGTTTTTGCTATGGATTGGACCGATCCAAATACGAAAGAGACAACTATTGGATTTAAAGAAAGAGGCTTCTTACCAGAAGCATTTGTCAACCTATTGGCCATGTTGGGTTGGAACGATGGTACAGATCAGGAACTTTTCTCCATGTCCACTTTGATTGAAAAATTTAGTTTAGAGAGAGTGCATAAAGGCGGCGCGAAATTTGATTACGAAAAAGCAAAATGGTTTAACCAAGAATGGATCAAACAAGCTGATAATGCTTATTTAGCAACATTGGTTGCCCCTTATTTTCAAGCTGCCAATATAGAAATTCATGAGCCAAGTTACTTGGTTAAAGTAATAGGACTTGTGAAAGAACGTTGTCAATTATTATCCGACTTTATTCCTCAATCTGCGTTTTTCTTTACCGCTCCAACAGAGGTAGACATTGCTTCTATCCTGCCAAAATGGGATGAGAAGAAAAGCAGCTTCTTCAATGAACTAGCCAAATTATATTTAGCAGAAAATGATCATGGTCAAAAAACACGATTAGCGGAAGAATTGGAAACTCAATTTAAAGAATTAGCAGCCGTTCATGGCTTTAAACCTGGTGACTTAATGTTGCCTTTTAGGATTATGCTGGTGGGCGGAAAGTTTGGACCGGGAGTATTTGATATCGTGGCCAACATTGAAACCAAGGACGCAGCTAAACGTATTCAATTTTGTTTAGATTTGTTGTCAAAAAATTAATGTAAATTGTAATTGATGCAGACAGAAAGACCCATAAGAGTATTGGTAGCCAAAGTTGGCTTAGATGGACATGATCGAGGTGCTAAAGTAATTGCTACAGCATTGAGAGATGCTGGCATGGAAGTGATTTATACTGGACTAAGACAAAGCCCCGAGATGGTGGTACAAGCAGCTTTACAAGAAGATGTAGATGCCATTGGAATTAGTATTTTATCAGGAGCGCATATGACCGTCTTTCCTAAAGTATACCAATTGATGCAAGAAAAAGGATTAAAAGATGTGCTGCTCACTGGTGGTGGTATTATCCCTGAAGAAGACAATAAACAATTACAAGATATGGGTATCGGTCATTTATTTGCACCTGGTACCAATACCACTGATATAGCAGCTTATATCAGAACCTGGGTTGCTGCAAACAAAAAGTCCTAATTTCTTTCAACCTATAAATTACTTGCTATGTCTTTTCAAACTTTGTTTACAAAAATGGAAGATCATACTTTGATCATTACCATCAATCGTCCAGAGAAATTAAATGCACTGAATCAACAAGTGATGAAAGATTTAGATGCAGTATTTGACCGAGTTTATAAGTTCCCAGAAATTAAATCAGTTGTGATAACTGGTGCAGGTCTTAAAAGCTTTGTTGCAGGAGCAGACATAAAGGAATTCCAAGCTTTATCCAAGGCAGAAGCAACCGCACTCGCGAAAAGAGGACAGGATGTTTTTTTCAAAATTGAAAACTCCCCTAAACCAGTCATTGCATGTGTGAATGGATTTGCCCTCGGGGGTGGATGTGAGCTAGCCATGAGTTGTCATTTTATCATTGCTGCTGAGAACGCCCTCTTTGGACAACCTGAAGTAAATTTAGGCATCATGGTAGGTTATGGTGGATCTCAAAGACTCACCCAAAAACTAGGCAAAGCAAGAGCCATGGAAATGGTTATTACTGGTAATACAATCAATGCAACACAGGCTCAACAATATGGTTTAGTGAATTATGTCGTTCCTCAAACCGAATTACTAGATAAAGCCTTCTCTATACTAGCAGCTGCACATTCAAAAGCACCATTAGCAATAGCGAATTCTATCAAAGCAGTAAATGCTGCTTGGGATGAATCTGTAAATGGTTTTGAAGTAGAAGCTAACTTATTCGGCGACTGTTTTATTACTGCAGATTGTAAGGAAGGAATCCAAGCGTTTATTGACAAAAGAAAACCTCATTTTACAGGGCATTAATCCTTCTTATTTTATGTTTAATTCTTTCTCCTGTATTACCTTTGCGGTATTAAAACTGCAAGTATGGAATACAGAATTGAGAAAGACACTATGGGTGAAGTAAAAGTACCCGCTCACGTTTATTGGGGTGCACAAACACAAAGAAGTATAGAAAATTTTAAAATTGCTCAAGACATCAACAAGATGCCTAAAGAAATTATTAAAGCTTTCGCTTACTTGAAAAAAGCTGCTGCATTAACTAATTTTGATGCGGGTGTTTTACCCAAAGATAAATGCGACTTGATTGGTCAAGTTTGTGATGAAATTCTTGCAGGCAAGTTAGATGATCAATTCCCATTAGTAGTTTGGCAAACAGGAAGCGGTACCCAAAGCAACATGAATGTAAACGAAGTAATTGCGTACCGCGGTCATGTGATACAAGGTGGAAGCTTGACGGATAAAGAAAAGTTTTTACACCCTAATGACGATGTAAATAAATCACAATCTTCTAATGACACCTTCCCAACTGCAATGCATATTGCAGCATATCAAATCTTAAAAGATGTTACCATTCCTGGTATCACTACTTTAAAAAACACATTGGAAGCAAAGAGTGCCGCTTACATGCATATTGTCAAAATTGGTCGTACTCATTTTATGGATGCAACACCATTGACATTGGGACAAGAAATCAGTGGTTATGCAAGTCAATTAAAACACGGATTAAAAGCTATCCACAACACGTTAGAACACTTAAGCGAATTGGCTTTAGGTGGCACTGCAGTAGGAACGGGCATTAATACACCGAAAGATTATTCCAAAAATGTAGCAAAGCATATTGCCCAACTTACCGGATTACCGTTTATAACTGCTGAAAATAAATTTGAAGCATTAGCAGCACATGATGCCATTGTAGAAGCACATGGCGCATTAAAGACTGTTGCAGTTAGCTTAATGAAGATCGCTAACGACGTGCGTATGTTATCTTCTGGACCTCGCTCTGGCATCGGAGAAATCTTTATACCAGATAACGAACCAGGCTCTTCTATCATGCCAGGCAAAGTAAATCCAACACAGTCAGAAGCATTAACAATGATTGCTGCTCAGGTAATGGGCAATGATGTTACAATTAATGTGGGTGGCTCTATGGGACATTTTGAATTAAATGTTTTCAAGCCAGTCATGATTTACAATTTCCTACATAGTGCAAGATTAATCGGAGACGGTTGTATTAGTTTTAATGACAAATGTGCTATCGGCATTGAACCAATCGAAGCAAATATAAACAAGCATGTAAACAATAGCTTGATGTTAGTGACTTCCTTGAATACAAAAATTGGCTACTATAAATCTGCAGAGATTGCACAAAAAGCACATAAAGAAGGCACCACTTTAAAAGAGATGGCGGTGAAACTTGGATATGTTACCCCTGAAGAATTTGATGCTTGGGTAATTCCGAAAGACATGGTTGGATTGTAATTTTTTATCCTTTTTAAATAGTAGAATACATATATCCCTAGGCTCTCAGCTCGCTTCGCTCGAATGTTCGCTACGGGATAGCATGTATTCTACTATTTTAAAAAAACACTTGACTTAGAGCTCGCTTCGCTCGAATGTTCATTACGAAATAGAAGTTATATTCTAATGCTTTTTAATTAACTAATTGATTCTTTAGTGTACTCTTTCTCCATTAGAATAAGTCTTTAACACTTTCACGTGCAAGATACTATCAGTAGGAACTTTCATTAAGTCTTTGTCGAGTATGATGAAATCCGCTTTCTTGCCTACTTCGATAGATCCTACTTGCTTTTCCATACGGTTGGCTTTTGCAGCCCAGATGGTCATACCTCTAATAGTTTGCTCACGTGTTAATGCATTTTCCATTTGGAATCCACCTGCTGGAAATCCTTTTGCATCCTGTCTAGCCACTGCCGCTAAAAATGTTTTGAATGGATTGATTTCTTCAACTGGGAAATCCGTACCCAATGGCAACCAACCATTTTGAGCTAATAATTGTTGAAAAGCATACCCACCTTTTAAACGTACTGCACCTAAACGCTCACCAGCCCAGTACATATCAGAAGTGGCGTGGGTTGGTTGAACTGAAGGAATAATATTGTATTTACCAAAATAATCAAAGTCTGCTGGATTTAAAATTTGTGCATGTTCAATACGCCATCTTTTATCATTCTTTCCTTTTAAATATTTTTCATACACTTTTAGTACTACTCTATTAGCACTATCTCCAATGGCATGAGTACACATCTGAAAGTCTGTATTGATTAATTTTGCTGCCACTGAATCAAAATGCGCTTGACTACTCAATAAAAAGCCACCCCATCCTGGTTGATCTGAATAATGTGCCAATAATGCTGCACCTCTTGAACCTAAAGCACCGTCTCCATATACTTTTACTCCTTTGACCATTAACTTATCAGTAGTGTAACCACCATTGGTGAAATAAGAAGAAGTATAGGAACCTGGCTTATCGCTTAACATCACATATAAACGCATTTTTAAATCATTGCTTTTTTGTAATGCATCGATCATATCAATATCATTCGGACTTAAACCACAATCAGTGATGGTCGTTAATCCAGTAGCAAAACAATTTTTCTGCGCTGCAGTTAACCAGTTTTTATAATCCTCCTTTGTTGCCGCTGGCACATTTCTTTCTACCACACCCACCGCATTGTCAATCAATAAACCAGTCAACTTGCCTCCTGATAAAACAAAATCTCCTCCCTCCATTTTTTGACCTGCTTTAATACCCGCAATTTGCAATGCTTTTTCATTCGCAATACTTGCGTGGCCATCAACACGCTCTAACAAGACTGGACGATTTGGAAACAATACATTCAATTCAGCGTTCGTTGGAAATGCTTTACCAGGGAATCTATTTTGATCCCAACCTCTACCACGAATCCATCCATTGCCTGGATGTGTTGCTACAAATGCTCGTACGCGTTGAAGCACTTCATCCCATGAATTGGCAAACATTAAATCCACTGCATATAAAGATTGGCCATAGCCCAAAAAATGAGCATGCGCATCCACAAATCCTGGATAAACAGTAGCGCCTTTTGCATCTACCACACTATCTGCTTGGTAATTTTTTAAGATGTCCTCATTACTGCCTACTGCCACAATTTTACCATCTTGAACGGCCATCGCTTCTGCCACAGAAAAAGCATCATTGACTGTATATATTTTTGCATGATGTACAACTAGATCTACTCTTTGATTGATACATGAACTGAATAGAAGTATCATTGCAATCGAAAATAACTGACGCATAAGCTGATTTTAGGAACTAAAAATAAGGAATTAAACTAGAATCAAAAGATAACCAAACAGAAAAAAGAGGTTATTAGTTCAATAATTCACAAGGTTTTAAACCAGTGTGCTTTTTGAAAGCAGCAGAAAAATGGGAGATCGAAGAATAGCCCAATAAAGCAGAGACATCTGTTACACTCAAAGACTTTTCATACAATAAGTATTTTGCATGTTCCATTCTTTGTTGTTGATAAAAATCAAAAATGGTCGTACCAAAAACTTCTTTGAAACCTTTCTTTAAATAACATTCATTCATGGCTACTTTACGACTCAACTCTTTAATCGTAATTGGGTCGCCAATATGTTGTAATAAAATCTCTCTCGCTAAATAAATGCTTTCTTTACCTCTTTCATCAGATAAGAATTTACATGCAAAACCTTCTTCCTTCTCATCTACAATACATTCCAAACTGAATAATAATAATTCATGGATTTTAGCGTTGATGAAAATATTTTCTAAAGAGCCAGTGTAACTGTAATTCAATAAAGAATCCAATGTTCCCCTTTTACGCATGCACAAAGGAAAGGTTTTAACAAATGCATTTGGATGCTTGAAGGCTAATACTTCATCCTTTCGATTATTCAATTTTACATTATGTACAAACTGATGTAAAAAGGTAGAAGTAAAATGGAAAGAAAAAACATCTATGGTTCTAAGTGGACCTGCACAATCTTCTGTTGGCAATTGACTACAATTACCGCATACTTTATTTTCACAATAACGATTACCTGAAATACAGAATCTTAACTCTAAATAATTATCTTCTGGACGTTTAGCATTGTAATGATAAATAAACATACCCGTATCCTCTAAATCAGCAGGTGATTGAGCATAAAAACGATTGATTTTGTACTGTGTAGAACCAGGAATGAGCTGTTCTTTTTGATACAACAAAGCCATTCCAGCAAAGCCGTTTGGTTGGTTAACTTGTTTTAGTATATCGTTTGCTAACATCATTGAACTGCAAATTTAAAGTATAAACAACAAAAGAAGTAAAAAGGTTCAATTTATGACTTAAAAATGACGCAAAATAAGCCCCAAATTTTGAACGAGTTTTAAAAATTTCAAGCACAAAAGATATATTATTGAAGAATCAATTTTAAGGCCATTTTTAGCCTCATTTTTGGACTCTAAATAATTCTAACAAGTTTTTGTGTGGGGATAACTATTCAAGCGTTTACAGGTATCAATAGGCTTAAATTTTCCTAAATTTGTATGCGTTTAAACGCCCTATAAAACAAAAAACTTACACTGCTTATGTCAGAAGATTTACAACATCCAGATTCGTCAGAAAACAAGAATTATGGCGCCGATAGTATTCAGGTATTAGAAGGTTTAGAAGCTGTTAGAAAACGCCCTGCCATGTATATTGGCGACGTGGGTATGAAAGGCTTGCATCACTTAGTTTACGAGGTAGTAGACAACTCAATCGATGAAGCTTTGGCTGGCTATTGTTCTCATATCGAAGTGACTATACATACAGACAATTCAATCAGTGTACAAGATAATGGTCGTGGTATCCCAACTGCGATGCACACAAAGGAAAAAAAGTCTGCATTGGAAGTGGTTATGACGGTATTACATGCTGGTGGAAAATTTGATAAAAATACCTACAAAGTATCAGGCGGTTTGCACGGCGTGGGTGTGAGTTGTGTTAACGCATTGAGTACTAAATTATTGGTTACTGTAGAGCGTGAAGGCAAAATTTTTGAACAAGAATATTCAATTGGCGTACCAAAATATGCAGTAAGAGAGGCTGGCACCAGCGATAAGACTGGCACAAGAGTTCATTTTTGGCCTGATGCAACGATTTTCCAAGAAACAGTTTATCGTAAAGAGATTTTAGAAGGCCGTTTACGTGAATTGTCTTATTTGAATAAGCGTATTAGCATTACACTAACTGACTTGAGAGAATTAGATGACGCTGGCACACCTTATGTAAACCATTTTTATAGCGAAGGTGGTATCGTTGAATTTGTTCAAATGTTGGACAAGAACGGCAACAGAAATCCTATTATTGCTGCGCCTTTATATGTAGAAGGACTTGATGAAGCCTCTAACGTAATGGTTGAAGTTGCATTGACTTATAACGATGACTTTAAAGAAAATATTTTTTCTTACGTAAATAACATTAATACCATTGAAGGTGGCACACACGTAACTGGTTTCAGAACTGCGTTAACACGTGTATTTAAAAGTTATGGTGATAAAGAAGGTTTATTTGAAAAAGCTAAAGTGACAGTTGAAGGAGATGACTTTAGAGAAGGATTAAGTGCAATCATTTCTGTGAAAGTACCTGAACCTCAGTTTGAAGGTCAAACAAAAACTAAATTAGGTAATAGCGAAGTAAGTGGTGTGGTTCAAACAACAGTTGCTCGTGTACTAGAGGCTTATTTAGAAGAAAATCCTAAGGAAGCAAAATACGTCATTTCTAAAATCATTCTCGCTGCCCAAGCCCGTGTTGCTGCTAAGAAAGCACGTGATATGGTACAAAGAAAAACAGTCTTATCTGGAGGTGGCTTACCTGGCAAATTAGCGGATTGTTCTGAGCGTGACCCTGAAAGATGTGAGTTGTACCTTGTCGAAGGAGACTCTGCGGGAGGAACAGCTAAACAAGGACGTGATAGAAGTTATCAAGCAATTTTACCATTGCGTGGTAAAATTTTGAATGTAGAAAAAGCAATGGAACATAAGATCTATGAGAATGAAGAAATTAGAAATATGTATACCGCATTGGGGGTAACTGTGGGTACACCGGAAGATCCAAAAGCTTTGAACATTGCAAAATTGCGTTACCATAAACTAATCATCATGACCGATGCCGATGTGGATGGATCGCATATCGCCACATTGATTTTAACTTTCATTTTTAGGTATATGAAAGAGTTAGTGCAGAATGGCTATGTCTACATAGCGCAACCTCCTTTGTATTTAGTTAAAAAAGGCAAGGATCAAGAATATGCCTATAGCGAAGAGCAAAGAAAAGGTTTAGTTGAGAAATTAGGGGGTGGCAATGATAGCTCAGTGACGATTCAAAGATATAAGGGTCTAGGTGAAATGAATGCAGATCAATTATGGGAAACCACCATGGATCCAAGTAGAAGAACCTTAAAACAAGTAACTATTGATAGTGCAGCTGAAGCTGATAGAATCTTCAGTATGTTAATGGGGGACGAAGTGGCTCCTAGAAGGGAATTCATTGAATCTCATGCGAAATATGCAAAAATTGACGTTTAACGGCCTCAATTGAGGGGAATTTATAAACATTTAACAAAAAAACGTATAATTCAAACCTTGCATATCAATAAATAAACTACTTTCAATAAGCATTTTAAAAATTAAAATATATACAAAATGGACACTTCAAAAATGATCAAAGCATATTGCTTAAAGACTAAAGAAAAAAACGTACCAATGCATGATGCTGTCATCACTAAAACTGCTAAAGGCGGTTATATGGCTGGCGGTCACGATGGTAAAGGAAATAAAATGGCTGCTATCATGAGCGAAACTAATGCTTTGAAAGCAATTGCTGATGGTGTAGCTAAAAAAGGATATTAGGAATTAAGAATCCCTTATGATTTTTTCAGGGCCACCCATAAACGGTGGCCCTGGTGTTTTAGAAGCCCTTATGATTTTTGGGCTTCTTATATTTTTACTTCAACCACACCGTGGTGTATTTTCTTTAATGTGGTAAAACAATGTTCCATACTCTTAATATCTTTAATGATTAAGATAAATGTTTTACCTACTTGTTTAAAGTGGGCATTATTCATCGCTTTTTGTGCAAAGCTTAATAACCCTTTAAAAATGTCACTTTCATAATAAGGCGAATCCGGCCGATTGATAAAGAAGCATCTTAAAGTCTCGTCTTTCAATGTCATTTTTTCAAATCCTAATGAAATAGCTAATCGCCTTGATTGAATGGTAGTAAAAAGTGCTGCCACTTGTTTTGGCATAGGCCCAAAGCGATCGATTAATTCTAATTTCATCACCTCCAATGCGGTATCGTCAGCAGATTGATCTAGTCTTGTATATAATGAAAGTCTTTCACCAATACTTTCTACATAACTATCCGGTATCATGATTTCCAAGTCTGTATCAATTGTACAGTCTTGTACAAAATCATCTTGCTGACTAATTTCTTCTTCGAATAAATCTTTAAAATCAGAGCGCTTTAATTCTCGTACCGCTTCTGCTAAAATTTTTTGATACATTTCAAATCCAATCTCAGCCATGAATCCACTTTGCTCCCCACCTAATAAATTACCAGCACCACGGATATCCAAATCACGCATAGCAATTTGAAATCCAGAGCCCAACTCACTAAACTGTTCTAAAGTTTGTAGACGTTTACGTGAATCATCTGGCAAAGTACTCATTGGTGGCGCCAATAAATAACAGAACGCTTTTTTATTACTTCGGCCTACTCGACCTCTTAACTGGTGTAAATCACTTAACCCAAATTGGTGGGCATTATTGACGATGATCGTATTCACATTCGGAATATCTACTCCGCTTTCAACTATATTGGTACAAACTAACACGTCGTACCTACGCTCTATAAAGTCGAATATTTTTTCCTCTAACTGATGCCCTTCTAGCTGTCCATGTGCAAAACCAATACTTAAATCAGGACAAAGTTTTTGGATCATTGCACACATTTCAGCCAATCCTTGCACCCTGTTGTGTATAAAAAATACTTGGCCCCCTCTTTCTGTTTCAAAATAAATAGTTTCTCTAATTACATCTTCATGAAACACTTGCACTTCAGTATGAATAGGCTGCCTATTTGCTGGAGGTGTGTTAATAATACTTAAATCCCTTGCACCCATTAAACTAAAATGCAGGGTTCTTGGAATAGGAGTTGCAGTCAATGTCAAACAATCTACATTGGTTCTTAATGTTTTTAATTTTTCTTTATGCGCTACCCCAAATTTTTGCTCTTCATCAATGACCATTAATCCTAAGTCTTTGAACTGAACTTCCTTACCAAGTATACCATGTGTGCCAACTAGGATATCTATCTTACCCTCTTTCACTTTAGCAATCGTTTCTTTTTTCTGTGCAGCAGATTTGAATCTATTTAAAAAATCAATTTCTATAGGAAAATCTTTTAACCTTTCTTTGAAGGTCTTAAAATGTTGAAAAGCTAATATGGTTGTAGGCACTAGCACAGCCACCTGCTTTCCATCAATCGCCGCTTTGAAAGCAGCACGAATAGCTACTTCTGTTTTACCAAAACCCACATCTCCACAAACCAAACGATCCATTGGCGCCGCCGCTTCCATATCTTTTTTTACATCAGCTATAGCCTTAGCTTGATCAATTGTATCTTCATAAATAAAAGAGGCTTCCAATTCATGCATCATATAATTATCTGGCGAAAAAGCAAATCCAGTCTGCGCTTTTCTTTGTGCATATAATTTGATTAAATCAAATGCAATAGCTTTAACTTTTGCCTTCGTCTTATCTTTTAATTTTACCCAAGCATCAGATCCTAACTTATTTACTTTAGGTGGCGTACCTTCCTTACCAGTATATTTTGATATTTTATGTAAGGAGTTAATGTTCACATATAATATATCACTGTCCTTATAAATAATTCTAACTGCTTCTTGCATCATGCCACTCACTTCTATCTTCTGTAGGCCACTATAAACACCTACTCCATGGTCAATATGTGTCACGTAATCACCGGGATGGAGGTCACTCAATGTACGCAAAGTAATAGCCTTATTTTTACTATAGGCCTGCTTAACTTTATACTTATGGTATCGTTGAAAAATTTGATGATCTGTATAACAAACCATTTTATGATCGTGGTCTATAAACCCCTCGTGGATATTTTTAACAATAGGCGTAAACTGAATCTCCGTTTTTAAATCTGTAAAAATTGCGTGTAATCGCTCTAGTTGCTTTGCTTGTTCCGCAAACAAAAAGAGGTCGTATCCTTTTTTTTCAAATTCTTGTAAGTTAGCAATCAAGTATTGAAACTGTCTATTAAAACTTGGCTGCACCTGCGTACTAAAGGCTAATTTTTGTGCTGTTAAATTGGCTTGAAAGCCCCACTCAATAATATTTCTTTTCAAGAGTTGTGCAGAAACAAAATCAACTGGAACGAAATCATCTAGCTGTGTATTTTTCTTATGTGCATCCGAATCATCTATTAATTTAGTCACAGGTGCATGCATTAAAAATGCTTCCAATGCATCCACTTGATCATACCCTTTTTGTTGAATTAAAGGCCAGTCTTTTAACCAAAAAATAGTATTGTCAGCAATAAATTCCATTAAAGGAATTTTTTGCGTATCCTCAAATTGCGTTGTTACATTTGGAATAATATTCACCTGCAATAACTTACGTTCACTCAACTGTGTTTCTGGATCAAACAAACGAATGCTATCTACTTCTTCTCCAAATAATTCTACCCTGTACGGCTTTTCATTCCCAAATGAATAAATGTCGAAAATCCCTCCTCGTAATGCAAATTGACCTGGCTCATACACAAAATCAGTTCTTTCAAAACCATACTCTATAAGACTTTCCATTAAATTGTCAAGCCCAAGCGTATCATTGGTCTTGATCTGAATAATATGCTGTTGTAAAGTTTTGGGCAAAATTACTTTCTCAAAAAATGCCTCTGGATAAGTAACTAATATTTTTTTATTCCCCCCCATCGATAATTTCGTTAAGGCCTCGGTCCTTAACATCACATGTGAGGGATTCAACAAACTAAAATTTTGTGCAGTTTTAAAAGAAGAAGGAAAATAAAATAAATCCATAGCCCCTGTGATACTTTCCACAGCATTGTAAAAATAGGCTGCTTCTTCTGCATCATTTAGTACAATGACATGATTGAATGTCGAAGTTTGAACATGCGTGAAAATATACTTTAAAACAAATGCCGGCGCAGAGCCATTGAGATTTTGTAAATGAACTTGAAAAGGCTTTTTTTCAGCCTCAGACATAGCAATTCCATCTACTATTTTTTTTAGTAGGGGGGATGCATCGTACCGATCAAACAAAGATTGCTCATTCATAGTTCAGCCTACAAAGATACAATCAAAAAATAGACGAATTTGATATCGTTAAGTCTATTTCTTGGTATTGATGCTTTGTAACCTCAAAAATAGCTACGCCAGTGCTCCCAGAGAAAAATGGAATATAGATCCCTTCATTATAACCTAACACTAGGGTATATTTTCCAGGTCGAAGCCTGATTTTATAATTGCCCTCCGCATTGCTTTGTGCTTTTTTAATGAGTTTGGCTTTTATCCCCTTTGCATAGTTGCCTTTTGAGCCAACCAATTGGTCTACACTTGTTGCTGGGTATACATAAACAAATGTAGCAAACGGCTTTCCCACTTGTGTTGACTTGCCTTTTAAAGGCATCATCGCATCTTTTTGTAGCAATACCTTCCCTTTGACACCTTGCTGTAACGGGCAAAAGGCCATTAAAATTGGCGCCAATGATACCATGAAAATATATCGAAGTGTATACTTGAACATAATGCCTGTTTTAATGAAGTTACATCAAATTATATTTTAAACTAAAAGGTACTTATTTAAGGTTACAACTTGTATCATTTACAAAGAATTGATTGTAATTTAGATTATGAAAAAAATGTTTTTTCTTTTCCTATTATATATTTTAACATCAAAAAGTGTATTTGCTCAAACGACGACAAAATCAAGCGAGTTAATGTCAACAGCTAATAGCTTGACTTTAAATGCACGTGCCAATTTTTCAAAAGCAATTATTACTGCCAGTCAAAAAGGATGGCCCGTACAATATAAAAATAGAAATCAATTCAATGCAAAATTGATTAGTGTTGACGCAAAAGGTTGGCCTAAATATTATATTAGTTATGCTGATCCAATTAATGCTATTACCATTAATACCAATAAAGTTTGGCCTGGTGCAGCTGCCAATTTAAACTTAAGTGGAGCAGATGAGCTTGTTTCTAATAAATTAGGTATTTGGGACGAGGGTATCCCTCGATTAACGCACAAAGAACTTACAGGTAGAATTACACAAAAAGATAATGCAACAGAAACAATTAACCATAGTACACATGTAGCTGGAATAATAATGAGCAAGGGCATCAATCCATTGGCAAAAGGAATGGCTTATAATATTAAGGGAATTGTAGATTATGATTGGAATAACGACCTATCAGAAATGTCTGCCGCAGCCGCAAATGGCTTATTAATTTCAAATCATTCTTATGGAACTGTTGCTGGTTGGGACTATAACAGCGATTCATCCAGATGGGAATATAATGGAAGATGGAATGAAAAAGAGGATTTTCGTTTTGGCTTATATGATTATGACGCACAAATTCAAGATTCAATCGCCTACAATGCCCCCAATTATTTAATAGTGGGTGCTGTGGGAAATAATAGAACAAGTTCAGGTCCTTCTGTAGGACAACCTTATTGGAGAAAAGACCAAAATGGCAAATTGTACAATGCAGGAAATCGTCCAGACAGCTTAAGCAGTAATGATTCCTATGGAAGTATTTCTACTGATAAAAATGCAAAAAATATCCTCACAGTAGGGGCAGTTTACGGCATCCCTTCAGGATACAGTAAGAAAGAAGACGTAGTCATGAGTAATTTCAGTTCCTGGGGTCCTACTGATGACGGTAGAATAAAGCCTGATATAGTTGCACAAGGTATTGCTGTTTATTCAACTATTGCAACGAACGATTCTAGTTATGGCTATCAAAATGGTACTTCAATGGCTACACCAGGAGCAGCAGGAAGTTTATTACTTTTACAAGAATTGAGTCAAAGATTTATCGTAAATGGTGCACCTAAAATTTTAAAATCAGCTACTGTAAAAGGACTGGCTATTCATACTGCTAATGAAACAGGATTATACCCTGGCCCAGATTATAAATTTGGATGGGGGTTACTTAATATAAGCGAGGCAGCCAACGTGCTTAATACTGCGTTGACAAATAACAATAATGCAAGTAGCCCACACTTTGTTTACGAAAATAATTTAGTAAATGGAACTAGTCAAAGTTTTAATTTTATAGCTTCAGGAAAATATCCCGTTAAGGCAACACTAGTTTGGACAGACATTAAAGGTAGTTCAAGTGATCTTTTGAACGACCCCAGTCCTAAACTAATCAACGATTTAGATTTAAAGATAACGCAAGGAAGCAAAACCTTTTATAGCTGGAAATTAAACCCTACAAGTCCAGAAAGCCCTGCTACTAAGGGTATAAACAGCTTAGACAATGTTGAGAAAGTGGAAGTAGACACGAGTTTAGTTGGAGCGAATTATACTGTGACAGTAAACCATAAAGGTACATTAGAAAGAGGTCAACAAAGTTATGCATTGATCATAAGTGGCGCTGGCGGAACTGCTTATTGCACTTCTGCAGCTACCACTTCCGCAGGCACGAAAATAGATAGTATCCAGTTAAATAATATTAAATTTTCAAAAACAACAGCAGATAACTACGTTGACAATACTTCATTATTCGTTAACGGAGAGTCTAACGGAATACTAAATATATTTTTGAGATCAAGTAGCTCAGACGGAACAAATAACAATCGTATTCTAAAAGTATTTATAGACTATAACAATAATGGTATTTTTGACACCAATGAATTAGTTCATACTAGCAAGGTATTCAATAATGGTGATTATAGCGCTAATATTTCACTAGCTAGTAACTTAGTCCTTAATCAGCTGACGAAAATTCGACTGGTGGTCACTGAAACTATTTTAACAACAGATGTAAATGCATGCGGAACTTACACAGCTGGTGAAACACAGGACTATACCCTAAAAATAGTTAGCCCTTCTAATGATATTCAAGTTCTTGAGATAACCAATCCAATTGGCGGTGTATCAGAAAAAGCTGTACAATATGTCACGGTCAAAATTGCAAATAATGGTGCGAACAAGATTACCAATATTCCACTAAGTTTAGTTGTTAAAAAAGGTAATACCGAAATACTTACCACTAACGAAACCTTTACAGGCAGAATTTATGGTTCAGAAATCATGTTCTATACTTTTCAAACCCCTATTCAAATTGAATTAAATCAAAGTTATACGATTACAGCCACAGCAAGTATCAGCAATGATCAACAACCTAGTAATAATTCCATAACTTCAACTATCATTAGTGCAAATACGAGCGCTGCTGTGACAGGCTCTGCTACTTCTTGTAATGATAACATTCAATTACTTGTAAACAACCCTGTGGGCGATGAACAATATGTTTGGTTTGATAAAAATACAGATTTAAGCAAGCCTATTGCTGTTGGAACAGGCGTAAAAGTTGTATCTAGTGCACAGAATGTTTACGTAAAAAGAGGATGGGATGGTTTTATTGGACCTAGAGATAAAACAAGTTTAAGTAATTCAGGAGGCTATAATAATTGGAATAGTGGATATGGAGAATTTATTAGGATCAATACAAAAACACCGATTAACTTAGAAACAGTAAAACTATACACTGGATATGCAGGTAAAATTGAACTAGAATTAAGACTGTTAAAAAGTTTTACTGATTCAAATTATTCCTATTATCCTTCTCAAAGTCAAACAAAAACTTTGCACGTAGTCGCTAGTAGTCCTTCCCCTGCGATAGCCAATGACACAGCTGGTACTGGCTTTGCCACACCATTTGTAGCAGCAGACTCTGGAAGAATCTATGCGATCAATATGAACCTAAATCAAGCCGGAGATTATATTTTAATTGCACGCTGTGCAGATAGTGCAACTATATTTAGAAATAATAATATTTCAACAAACTATTATCCTTTTGGACCAACTACTTTAAGTGCTATCACTGGAAATTGGGCAGGTGCCGATTTTGCTAAATTCTATTACTTCTTTTATAATTTACAAATCAGTACGCCTCAACACGACAATAATTTAACAAAAATACCAGTTATTGTCGCCACAAAGCCAATCATCACTCAAATTGGTGTTGATAGTCTTAGATCAAGTGTAGCAGACAGTTATCAATGGTATAAAAACGATGAAATCATTCTTGGAGCAAATACTCAAGGTTATAAAATACCAGTAAACATCATTAATAATGCCTACTATAAAGTAGCCGCTACCATTGGCACATGTACAAACTATTCAGAACCAAAATTAATTTTAATCACAGACTTGCCTCAAGCACCAACAAAAGAAATTGGATTGAAAATTGTTTCTTCTGATAATATTGAGAATATTATTAAAGGCAATCAATTCTTTATTCAATTCAATAATGTGAAAACTAATACAATCAGTTTAAATATTTTGAACAGTAATGGTGCTATTGTGTTTCAAAAAGATAAATTAAATAATCAAAATTCTGCACAGGCAGTTCAAGTGCCTACTTTGAGTACTGGTATTTATTTTGTTAAAGTATTTGCAAATAATAAAGTGTACGTTCAAAGCGTATTCGTCACCAATAATTAATTTATTATGTTACAGCCTTGGCAAGATGCAGTCGTCACCAGAATTGTACAAGAAACACCAACTACTAAGCGCTTTTGGCTCGCCCTTTCTAGCGGCAGTGTATTTGATTTCATTCCAGGACAATTTGTTACTTTAGACTTGCCTATCCACGAGCAAAAAAATAAACGCTGGAGAAGTTATTCTATCGCATCGGCACCTGATGGCACTAATGAATTCGAGTTAGTCATTGTTCATTTAGAAGGTGGCGCTGGAACGACCTATTTATTTAATGAAATTAGTGTAGGTAGTACTATCAAACTGAGAGGACCTCAAGGAGTTTTTGTTTTGCCTAAAACAATCACTACAGACCTCTATTTCATTTGTACTGGAACAGGTGTTGCGCCATTTAGGTCGATGATTTTAGATATTCATCAAAAGAAAATACCGCATCAAAATATCCATTTAATGTTTGGATGCAGACAATATACTGATTGTTTATACGGTCATGAATTTAAAAAACTAGAAACTGCTGAGCCTGATTTTTATTATCATCCAAGCTTTTCAAGAGAAACCGAAATAAGAGAAGGCGCTAACCATGGCTATGTTCATGCTACCTATAAAAAGCTACTCGACGCTGGCGCAAGCAAAGATGCACAGTTTTATATTTGTGGCTGGAAAGATATGGTGGACGAAGCTAGGACGACCTTAACGGAATTAGGTATCCCAAAAAACCAAATTCATTTTGAATTATATGGATAAATAAATGCGCTCAAAATTGAGCGCATTTATCATGAAAATAGTTACATGCTTAAGCAATATGCTTTAATACTAATGCTTTTACCTCACTCATTGGTATTCTTTCTTGCTTCATACTATCTCTATATCGAATCGTAACTGTATTGTCTTCTTTTGTTTGGTGATCGATTGTTACACAGAAAGGAGTACCAATAGCATCCTGTCTTCTGTAACGTTTCCCAATCGCATCTTTTTCTTCATAGAAGCAATGGAATGATGGCTTACATTCATCCATCAAAGATTTAGCCAATTCAGGCAAGCCGTCTTTTTTGGTCAAAGGCAACACAGCTAGTTTCAAAGGAGCCAATTTTGCAGGTAAATGCAACACCACTCTTGAATCAGTTGTACCATCTTCTTTATTAATCACTTCCTCTTCATAGGAGTTAGTTAAAATCAATAAAAACATTCTATCTAGTCCTATAGAAGTTTCAATCACATAAGGCACATAATGTTGATTGATCTCTGTATCAAAATATTGTAATTTCTTTTTGCTGAATTCCTGGTGACGCGATAAATCAAAATCTGTTCTTGAATGAATACCTTCCACCTCTTTAAATCCAAATGGAAATTCAAATTCAATATCCAAAGCCGCGTCAGCATAATGGGCTAATTTAACGTGATCATGAAAGCGGTATTTGTTAGCAGGTATACCCAAACTTAAATGCCATTTCATTCGTTCATTTTTCCAATGCTCATACCATTCTTTTTGAGTACCTGGCTTGATGAAAAACTGCATTTCCATCTGCTCAAATTCACGCATTCTAAATATAAACTGACGTGCCACAATCTCGTTTCTGAAAGCCTTGCCAGTTTGCGCAATACCAAAAGGAATTTTCATTCTAGCCGTTTTTTGTACATTCAAAAAATTCACGAAAATACCTTGTGCTGTTTCAGGTCTTAAATAAATAGTATTGGCATCTTCTGCTACTGAACCTAATTCAGTAGAGAACATTAAGTTGAATTGTCGAATCTCTGTCCAATTGCTCGTACCACTCACACTACACTGAATTTTATGTGCTTGTATCAAATCACCCAAACCCGTGAAATCATCCTTGGCTAGCAAGGCATCCATGTCAGCTAATAATTTATCTGCTCCCGCTTGATCACCTTTTTCAATCAACTTACCTGCATGTGCTTCAATCAGATGATCTACGCGGTATCTTTTTTTACTATCCTTATTGTCAATCAATGGATCACTAAAACTATCCACATGACCACTCGCCTTCCAAGTGGTTGGATGCATGAAAATAGCTGCATCAATGCCCACAATATTATCATTCATTTGGGTCATGCTATTCCACCAGTAATCACGAATGTTCTTTTTTAATTGCGCCCCGTAAGGTCCATAATCATATACTGCACTTAAGCCATCATAGATTTCACTACTAGGAAAAACAAATCCGTATTCTTTGGCATGCGAAATGATCGCTTGTAATGTATTATCTGTAACTGTCTTGCTCATAGTTTGCAAATATAGGACGAGAAAAGATTAAGGCTGTAATTTTTCATTGTTTTGGTGCCTTTCTCTGTCTCGAATGGTTTTCTTTTGAAGATTCTTCTCCAATGCAGCTGTCAAATCCACACCAGTCTGATTGGCTAAACAAATTAACACAAAGAGAATGTCCGCCATCTCATCTCCCAAATCTGCCTCAGCTTCTTTGTTTTTAAAAGATTGATCCCCATATTTACGCACCATCAATCTAGACAACTCCCCCACTTCTTCCATTAATACACCTAGATTAGTCAATTCACTAAAATATTTCACCCCAATGGTCTTGATCCATTGATCTATTGCAGCTTGTGCTGCTTGTATGGTCATTTGGTTGGACATTTTATTCCTTGTTTTTTGAGTCAATAATTATGGTGACTGGGCCATTGTTCAATAAAGAGACTTTCATATCTGCACCAAATTGCCCCGTTTCGATTGGCTTGCCTAAATCCTTGGTTAATTGTAAGATCATCTGCTCATAAATTGGTATCGCTGTTTCTGGTTTTGCTGCAGCTATATAAGAAGGTCGATTGCCTTTTTTTGTAGCTGCATAAAGCGTAAATTGACTGATAAGTAAAATGGAGCCGCCAATATCTTGTACATTTAAATTCATTACCCCATTCGCGTCATCAAAAATGCGTAATTGTACCAGTTTATTTGAAATCCATTGAATATCCTCTGTCGTATCTTCATTTTGGATGCCTAATAAGACCAATAAACCTGCTTGAATGGATCCAATTACCTGCCCTTCTACTTTTACATTCGCCTCGGATACTCTTTGGACAACAACTCTCATAATTAAGGTATTTACATCATGAAGATAAACAAAACTATTTTCATTAATTTAGCTGTAATTTCAATGCCTTGAGTAGTATTAAAAAATTAGCCGGTCAAACCGTATGGTATGGACTTAGTTCAATAGCCGCAAGGTTCATTAGCTATTTACTTACCCCCTATTTAACTTATAAGCTTTCTGATATTGCTTATGGGGAGAATTCGATTGTTTATGCCTTTATTCCTTTTTTAAATGTTTTAGTGACCCACGGCATGGAAACGGCATACTTCAAGTTTGGATCCAAAGAAAATGAAGACGAAATATACAACACTAGTTGCTTTTCTATGCTGATTGTGACTGCAATTGTGCTGATTGGTTTATTCACATGGAGAATTCCTTTAGCCAACTTATTACAAATCACAATTCATCCAGAATACATTAGTCTGTTGGCTTGGATTGTTGCTTTAGATGCATTGACGACGATTCCTTTTTCGAGGCTTAGATTACAAGGACGTCCCAAAAAATTTGCACTGATAAAAGTAGGGGGCATCTTATTAAATATACTAGCGACCTATGCGCTTATAAGCAGTTTGCCTCAATATATACAAACGCATCCAACAAGCTTTTTGCAAGCTATTTATAGACCCAATTGGGAGGTAGGTTATATTTTAATTGCTGGAATTATACAGAATGTATTTGTGTTGATTTTGTTACAAAAAGAAATTAGATCTATCCGATTCTCGTTCAATTTTAAATTATGGAAGTCAATGATGGTTTATGCGCTTCCATTGATTTTAGTGGGCTTTGGCGGTATGATCAATGAAACGTTAGATCGAATCATGCTAGGATGGTGGGCACCTGGAGGCAGTGCAGATGCGAATAAAGCCTTGGTGGGTATCTACAGTGCTTGTTATAAATTAGCCATTTTAATTACCATTTCAATTCAAGCATTTCGAATGGGTGCTGAACCATTTTTTTTCAAACAAGCAGAGACTAATCAAGCTCAAAAAACTTATGCAAGAGTAATGAAATTTTTTGTCATTACGCTTTGCGTTATGTTCTTAGGAGTAGTCTTGTATATTGATATTTGGAAATTATTTATTCAAAATCCAGCAATGTATGTAGGGCTTCGAGTAGTACCGATTTTATTAATTGCCAATATGTTTTTAGGCGTGTATTACAACTTAAGTATTTGGTATAAACTCAGTAACAAAACGATGGCTGGCGCCTGGATCACCCTATTAGGCGCTGTCATTACAATTGTCATCAACTACTTCGCTATTCCTCATTTTGGTTATATGGCAAGCGCTTGGGCAACTTTCTTTTGCTATGGCACCATGATGGTCGTAAGTTATCATTGGGGACAACGTGTTTACCCTGTACCCTATGCCACAAAAAAGCTGATTGCCTATTTTGTGATCGCTTTAATGGTTTATGGCATCAATCTTTTATTACATCTTGTTTCTAGTAATCAACCTTTTAATTATTTATTTGCAACGATATTACTTTTCGCGTTTATTGTTTTTGTTGCAAGAATTGAAAAGAAAGAATTGCAATCCATCTTTAGAAAATCAAACTAATGGCAGAAGACTTAATACTCCACCAAGGAGACAAAAAAGCACAATACGAATCCTTAATTCCACAAATCAAAGGTTTAATGACTGGCGAGGATAATTTAATTGCCAACTTGGGTAATATTGCTGCAGCATTAAAAGAACAGTTCAATTGGTTATGGGTTGGCTTTTATTGGGTAGTGGATGAGGAGTTAGTGTTAGCGCCATTTCAAGGGCCAGTTGCTTGTACAAGAATCAAAAAAGGACGTGGTGTTTGTGGTACTAGTTGGGAGAAAGGCATCACTTTGATCGTGGAAGATGTAGCGCAATTTCCTGGGCACATCGCATGCAGTAGTGCATCAAGATCTGAAATTGTAGTACCTGTTTTTCAAAAGGGCAAAATTGTTGGCGTTTTGGATGTCGATAGTACTGAATTAGCTCATTTTGACCACATTGACCAACAGTATTTGGAGGAAATTGTTGGGTTCTTAGATCAATTTTAAAAATAATCAATTAAGTTTGCAGCCCCTAAGCGGATGTGGCGAAATTGGCAGACGCACTAGACTTAGGATCTAGCGCCGCGAGGCGTGTGGGTTCGACCCCCTCCATCCGCACAGATTTTATACAAAAAGGGCCTCTAATGAGGCCTTTTTTATTACCTTTGCCCCCCTTAAACCTAACAAAAAAGTAGAAAAAGCAATATTATGGCAACCATAAAAAGAACCAACATTGCACCATTAAATGATCAATTAACGGTGACGATTTCAAAAGCAGATTATTTAACTGCCTACGAAACAAGTTTAAAAAAGCATGCCAAAACGGCAAATATTCCAGGATTTAGAAAAGGAATGGTACCCGCTGGTATGATAAAAAAAATGTACGGACAATCTATTTTCACTGACGTGATTTTAAAAACAGTGGAAAACGAAATGAATCAATATATCGCTAAAGAGAAAATTGACATTTTTGCACAACCGCTTCCATTGGAAACAGCGTTTGCAAACATGGATCAAAATAATCCAACTGACTACGATTTCTCTTTTGAAATTGGTTTAAAGCCAACCTTTGAAGTAAAAACAAAAGATATCAAAGTTAAAAGATATAAAATACAAGTAACAGACGAGATGGTTCAAAACGAAGTTGAGCGTTTGCAAATCAGAAATGGCAATATGACTGAACCTGAAGCTTCTACGAGCGAGGACAATGTATTGAATGTCACTTTCATTGAATCTGACAAAGAGGGCAATGAAGTTGAAGGTGGTATCAAAAAAGATAATTCTTTATTGATCAAATACTTTAGCGAAAAACAAAGAAAACAATTCATAGGCAAAAAGAACGACGATATTGTTGTGATTCAATTAAAGAAAGCCTTTGATGACAAAGAACTTGATATCATTTTGAATGACTTAGCATTAACCAAAGAAGATGCTGACAAATATTTCAAATTGGTTATCACAAAAGTTGGCTTAGTTGAAAAAGCACCTTTAGATGAAACTTTATTTACTGTAACCTACCCTAATCAAGCTATCACCAATGAAGCAGAATTCAAAGCCGCTGTAAAAAAAGACATTGAAGGCTACTATGAGCAACAAGCAAAAAATCAAGTTCATGATCAAATTTATCATAGCTTAATTGAGCAAACTAAAATGGATTTCCCTGTTGCATTTTTAAAGCGTTGGCTACAAAAAGGTGGAGAAAAACAAAGAACAGAAGAAGAAGCAGAAAAAGAATATCCGGTTTTCCAAGATCAATTAAAATGGACCGTAATTAGTACGCAGTTAATTGCTGACCATAAACTGGAAGTGGTTGCTGAAGACTTAAAGAATTTTGCAAAGCAACAATTGATGAGTTATATGGGCGGACAATTGGGTGCATTGGGAGATAATGACCAATGGTTAGAAGATTACGCTGCTCGAATGATGCAAGACAGAAAATTTGTAGAAGATAGCTACCACAGAATTAGCACAGATAAATTATTCAATGCTTTAGAAGCAGAAGTGACTGCCAAAGAAGAACCAATCGCTGCAGAGAAATTTGCCGATTTATTGAATAACCACAAACACTAATTGGTACAAAATGTATAACAAAAGCCCCTTTTTGGGGCTTTTGTGTTTATGTAATCGAAAAATATAGGTTACCTCAACACAACTTTGAAGATTTTGAAGCCCTTGAGCAGGACTTTTGTATAACAGTCATGATTTCACTCAAATTTGGCACCCTTTTTGCAATAGCTTAGAAGAATAGGTTTTACCTTTACACACTGAAAAAAGCATATATGAACATAGGAAAAGAATTCGAAAAATACGCGATCAAACACAGAGGGATTGGAAGCAACAGTCTTCACCAATACCAAAATAGTATAACCAATTTAACACCCTATATTATTGAGGAGCGACCAATGAATGTGGCTAGTATGGATGTATTTAGTCGCTTAATGATGGATAGGATTATTTTTTTAGGAGAAGGCATCAACGACTATGTAGCGAATATTGTTACCGCACAATTACTTTTCCTTGAAAGTACAGACCGTACAAAAGATATTCAAATGTATATTAATAGCCCAGGTGGAAGTGTTTACGCTGGATTGGGTATATATGATACCATGCAATTTATTAGTCCAGATGTAGCAACTATTTGTACAGGGATGGCTGCAAGTATGGGCGCCATTTTATTGTGTGCTGGTGTTGAAGGTAAAAGAACTGCACTAAGACACAGCAGAATCATGTTGCACCAACCAAGTGGAGCTATTGGCGGACAAGCATCTGACATTGAAATAACTGCAAGAGAAATTAAGAAATTGAAACACGAATTATACGAAGTCATTGCAACACATACACACAAGGATGTTGAAATAGTTGCAAAAGATTGCGATAGAGATTTTTGGATGACCGCTACTGAAGGTAAAGAGTATGGATTGGTAGATGAAGTGCTTTTAACCAACCCAAGAAAAATAAAGAAATAATAATTATACTATAAACTGATTATATGATACTTACGAATCGTTTTTTAATGGAAGAAGAGGAAGATCCAAGAGGTGATAAAAAAGAAGACAATGCACCTTCATTCTTGAACAAAAAGATGGAACAGATTTTTTTTGAAAAAAGAGCCATCTATTTATGGGGCGTTGTGGATGATAAATCTGCAAAAGATATTGTCACTAAACTTTTATTATTAGACGCTGATAAACCAGGTGAAGCAATTAATTTTTACATCAATAGCCCTGGAGGCGTAGTAACAAGTGGCATGGTCATGTTTGATACCATGAACTTGATTAAAAGCCCTGTGCATACTATTTGCATGGGACTAGCTGCAAGTATGGGTTCCATCTTGTTGAGCATGGGTGAAAAAGGTAAGCGTACCATTTTCCCTCATGGAGAAGTGATGATTCATCAACCAAGTTTAGGTGGCTATTTTCAAGCAACCAGTGCAGATATCGAAATCCAAGCAGAGCAGATAAGAAAGACGAAAGAGCTAGGTGCACAGATCTTAGCAAAAAACTGTGGTAAAACGATCGAGCAAATTATGGCTGACTTTGACAGAGACTATTGGATGAATGCTAAAGAGGCAGTAGAATATGGTATTGTTGACAAAATTGCAAAGAGTTTATAATAAAACTGATTAAATGAAAATGAGTAAGACCGGTAATATACAATGTTCTTTTTGTGGCCGCAGCAGAGAGGAAGTCAAAATCCTTATTGCTGGTCAGGAGGGTCATATCTGTGAGCACTGTATTGAACATGCTCATGAAATTGTGGATAAGGAATTTCATCAAAAAAAGGATGCTGGGAAATCGGGCACCTTGAAAGTTCAAAAACCTACGGCGATTAAATCTTTCTTAGACCAATACATCATTGGTCAAGACGAAGCAAAAAAGATATTATGTGTGGCGGTTTATAACCACTTTAAACGCATAAATCTTCCTAGCACTAATAAGAACGAAGTAGAGATTGAAAAAAGCAATGTAATTATGATTGGTGAAACTGGTACAGGTAAAACGCTTTTAGCAAAGACCATTGCTAAATTATTGAATGTACCATTTGCCATAGTAGATGCTACTGTATTTACTGAAGCAGGTTATGTTGGTGAAGATGTAGAAAGCATGTTGACACGTCTTTTACAAAACTGTGATTATGATGTAGAAGCAGCTCAAAGAGGTATTGTTTATATAGATGAGATTGATAAAATTGCACGCAAAAGTGACAACGCCTCTATCACCCGAGACGTAAGTGGAGAGGGTGTACAACAGGGTTTATTAAAAATGTTGGAAGGCACAGAAGTACTAGTGCCACCTCAAGGAGGACGTAAGCATCCAGATCAGAAAATGATTAAAGTAGATACAAAAAATATTTTATTTATTTGTGGTGGTGCATTTGATGGCATTGATAAAATCATCGCGAGAAGAATCAATACTAATGCAATTGGCTTTAGTGTAAACAAAGACGAACAAGAATTACAACGAAAAAACTTATTACGTTTCGTGAATGCACAAGACATTAAAACATTTGGACTCATTCCAGAAATGTTAGGACGTCTGCCAATTGTGACCCATTTAGAACCATTAGATGCGGACACTTTAAGAAATATCTTGACAGAACCAAAGAACGCTTTGATCAAACAATACACACAATTATTTGCCATAGAAGATATTAAGCTGTCTATAGATACAGAAGTATTTGACTTCATTACAGCAAAAGCAATGGAATATAAATTAGGTGCCAGAGGATTAAGAAGTATCTGTGAGAGCCTATTTACACAAGCTATGTTTGAGCTTCCCGGCACTGATGTCAAAGAATTCCATATTACTTTAGCCTATGCCAAAGACATGTTTGATAAAAGCAAACTGAGTACTTTAAAAGTAGCTTAACCAATTATTACATTTAACCAATAAAAAAACTATGCAAGAATTAATTGACCGTTTAGTAAAAGAAGCAGGTGTTACACCAGAGCAAGCAAAACAATCTATCGAAACCATCGCTGCTTTTGTAAAAGAAAAATTTCCTATGTTAGGTGGTGCAGTAAATCAGATTTTTAAAAATAAATAAGGGGCAAAAAAGGCCCCTTTTACAAGGAGCCTCATAAGCAAGCAATCGATATTCAGGATTAAATCCTATTCTAAACTTAAGATAATATTTTAATTTAAATCTTATTTTAAATAAAAAAATTGGCATAGTCCTTCGAACCAATCTATTTAATTGTATTTCAATTACTTAGATTGGTTCTTTTTTTTAATATATTTGCCTCAGACTCTGTTAAATCAAACTGAATAACCATTTCAGCCCAACTAAGTCCACCTTGTCGATCTTTTTTAAGTTTTAATATAGTCCAAACTGCCTTTTCATCAAATATACCTAGTGACATCCAGTCCTCAAATCGCATAGTTTGATATTGCATTTTTTTTCTTGCAATAGGTTGATAAATGATAAACGGTCGAATCATGTCAAAATCGAATGATGTGAACCCAAATACTTTTTTCAAACCCTGTACACTTGTAAATCCACCTGACCATTTTTGATAAGTTAAAATTCGCTTCACTTTATAAGCAGGTAATCCAGTAATACGAATCCAATCCCCTAGATTCGTATTATTTATATCGATACGTTCCTGAGCATGCTTTTCCCAATATTTTGTAGCGCGCTCTTTATTTCGAGCAGCCGAGTCATTTCCACTGATACGAACCCATGGAATCAATAGTTTAGCTTGGTGCTCAGTTAAACCATACCATTTTAAAATATCTTCTTTTTTATAAAATTTCCCTCCTTTTTCACGGTAATGATAGAGTGTTGTCATTTGTCTTTTAGATAAACCCAATTGATACCCAGCAGTACTATCTAAAAGATTAGGATCAAAATAAAATAAAGTTTTTGACTTTTCGATTGATTGAGATTCGTGAAAATTAGTAGTTTGTTTACTAGGTAATAAATAATGTAAAACCAAACTAAAAAATAAAATACATCCTAAAACCAACATTCCTTTTTGTTCTTTTTTAGTAAAAATAAAATAGGACTTCCAGTCAAAATGCATAAGTAAATTTTGGTAAACCTATTTAGTTTACTAAATAAATAATTGCGTATTAATACTTTGGATAATTTACTAGATTTAGAGCTTGATTTCTAAACCATCATATGCCATTGAGATACCATTTGGTAAACTTGAATTCACTTCTGCATGTAACCCAATCTGGTGGCTAAAATGAGTGAAATAAGTTTGGGGAATATCCAATGACTTCACTAAATCAATGGCTTCATTTAAAGTAAAATGCGTTGGATGGGGCTCAGGTCTGAGCGCATTAAGGATAAGAATTTTTGTTCCTTTAATTTTCTCTAATGCTTCAGGCGCAATGTAATTGGCATCTGTAATGTAGGTAAAATCACCCATTCTAAAACCCAAAACAGGCATTTCTCTATGCATCACTTGAATGGGAATTATATGAATATCTCCAATTGTAAATGACTCGCCATCCTGAATGGTATGGAGTTGCATCTCTGGTAAACCGGCGTCTTTATTAGCCTCAAAAGCATAATAAAAATCACGCTTTATTGCTACTTGTGTTATTGTATTGGCATAAATAGGCATTGACTTACCAGAAAAAAAATTAAAAGGTCTTATATCATCCAAACCTGCATAATGATCTCTATGAGGATGCGTAAACACTACCGCATCAATATGGGTCGTTTTGGTACGCAACATTTGGTACCTAAAATCAGGCGTCGTATCTATGATAATACAAGTAGTATCTGATTCTATTTTGATACTTGTTCTTAATCTATTGTCTTTAGGATCCTTGGAGCTACATACAGGACAGATACATCCAATTAATGGAACCCCGGTACTGGTGCCTGACCCTAAAATGGTGATTCGTAACAAAACTGATTAGTTAATAGATTATGCTTCAGTCAACGAAATACGTTTGACTTCCTCATACAATTTCTGAGAATCATGCGTTAATTTATCGAATTCAATAGCTAATTGCGGGATCAACTCAAGTAATGTATTGATTCTAGCTTCCAAATTTAAAAATTTATTTAAGACCACAATTTTCTTAGATTCAAGTAAGCACCAACCACTCTGAAAATTGCCCCGTTCGTATCTCACCACATAATCAGACTCACCTAAAATATCTTCTAATTTGTCTAAAGTTCCTTGTGTAATTTTCATAAAAAAGACTGTTTTGAGTAAGGATAACCTTAATTAAACTATGTTACAAAGATAGTTTTTTGAAACAGTAGCAATTTAAATAAAACGCAGGAGTTATTCACATTTCGTACCTTTGTCAACATATTTTGCCTATGGAATTTTTAACTAGAAAAATGATCAACGATCCTGTTCATGGATTTATAACTATCAATGATCCGCTTATTTTTGCCATTTTCAACCATCCCTATTTTCAAAGATTGAGAAGGGTACAACAAATGGCTTTAGCGCAATTAGTCTATCCTGGCGCTGTGCATACGCGATTGCACCATTCACTTGGGGCGTATCAATTAATGTGCACTGCTATTAACGAACTTACAGATAAAGGTGTGGACATTTCTCCTAAAGAAGCACAAGCAGCAAAGGCTGCAATTTTAATGCATGATATTGGACATGGACCTTATTCACATGCTTTAGAAAATGTATTGATAAAAGGCGTACAACATGAGGAACTCTCTTTGTTAATTATGCGCCAATTAAATGCCGACCCCAACCCTGCTTTAAATGGCCAATTGGATGTAGCTATTCAAATATTTACCAACCAATATCCAAAACCTTTTTTACACCAATTAATTAGTGGACAATTGGATGTAGACAGATTAGACTATTTATCTAGAGATAGTTTTTTTACTGGTGTTAGTGAAGGTGTTATTGGATACGAACGCATTTTAAAAATGCTTAATGTAAAAAATAACTTGTTATTGGTAGAAGAAAAAGGAATCAATAGTGTTGAGAAATTTTTGGTTTCAAGAAGGCTTATGTATTGGCAAGTTTACCGACACAAAACAGTGATTGCTGCAGAAAATATGCTGGTTAAAATTATTCAAAGAGCCAAGCAGTTGGTCAAAGCCAATGACAATTCAATTATTATCGGAGGCATTTTGGATTATTTTTTAACTAATGAATTTTCATCCATAGCACAAATTGATATTGAGGCTTATTGTCAATTAGATGATACTGATATAATGTATGCCATTAAAAAATGGCAAGCACATCCTGACCCTATTTTATCATTATTATGTAACAGATTATTGAATAGAAAAATCTATAAATGTCAATTACAATCTGAGAAAATCACAGAAGAAGCTTTAAATGAAGCTTTATCTGCTACAAAACTTAAGTTTAATGTAAACGATATAGATGCCCAATTTCTTTGTTTTAAAGGAGAAACTAGCAATACTTTATACAAGAACGACAGTGAGAATATCCATATTTTGCTAAAAAAGGGCGAAATTTCAACCATTTCAGAGGTCCAAAACGCATTAATTGTGGAAAGTCTTTCTACCCCGGTTAAAAAATTTTACATTTGTTCGCTAAGCGAATAGCCTCCAATTCACAAAAACAACGCAACGCATGCTAGAATTTAGTGCCCAACAGATAGCGATGATGATTCATGGTCAAGTAGAAGGTGACGCATCTGTAAAAGTTAAGAATTTCGGAAAAATTGAAGAAGCCACTGCTGGCCAACTATCTTTTTTAGCCAATCCCAAATATGAAGAATTTTTATATTCTACTACCGCATCCATCATTATAATTAATGAGAAGCAAATACTCAAACAAAAAATCAATGCTACTTTAATTAGAGTGCCTGATGCCTACGCAGCATTCGCGACCCTACTTACAAAATACCAAGCCCTTAAGACACAAAACTTAGTGGGCATTCAATCCCCCTCTTATATTGCATCAACCGCTAATATAGGTGCGCATCATTTTATTGCAGCCTTCGCTTATATAAATGAAGGCGCAGTTTTAGGAGAGCATGTAAAAGTTTTTAGTAATGTAGTAATAGGTGAAAATGTAAAAATTGGTAATCATGTAACACTCCATCCTGGCGTAGTTATATATGCAGATTGTGTTATCGGAGACAACGTCACCATTCATAGTGGAGCCATTATTGGTAGCGATGGTTTTGGATTTGCTCCAAAAGAAGACGGCAGTTTTCAAAAAGTTCCTCAGTTAGGAAACGTAGTAATAGAAGATGATGTTGAAATTGGTGCCAATACCACAATTGATAGAGCCACCATTGGATCAACCATTATTCGAAAAGGAGTTAAATTAGACAACTTAATACAGATTGCACATAATGCAGAAATTGGATCCAATACAGTCATTGCTGCTCAAACAGGCATTAGTGGCAGCACCAAAATAGGCAAATACGCCATGATAGGTGGACAAGTTGGTTTTGCTGGCCATATTTCAGTAGCTGATGGGGTTAAAATTGCTGCTCAAAGTGGTGTCACCAAATCAGTTAAATCACCTAATGTCACGCTCACAGGTAATCCTGCTGGAGAACAAAAACAAAGTCTTAGAAGCCAAGTTTACGTTAAAAACCTTCCAGATTTGGATAAAAGAATACGGGAACTTGAAATATTAGTGCAAAAACTGTCTCAAAAAGGCTAATTCGGCCGTATTTTTGCTTAAAATCAAGCTTTTAAGGAAGCTATTCTAAATTTCTATACATGGATCAACATTTCAATCCTGATAAACAACATACGCTTAGTCATAGTTTAAGCATTAGTGGCACTGGATTACATACAGGTATTTTAGTAGATATGACTTTACACCCAGCTAATCCTGGATTTGGAATACAATTCCAAAGGGTAGATTTACCTAATCAACCTATTATTAAAGCAGATTGTGATTTAGTAACAGACACGAGCAGAGGCACTACACTTCAAATTGGAGATGCCAAAGTAAGCACTGTGGAACACATCCTTGCCGCTTTAGTTGGATTAGGTGTGGACAATGTATTAATAGAATTAAATGGACCAGAAATTCCTATCATGGATGGCAGTTCTACCCCATTTATTGAGGCCATCGAAAAAACAGGCGTATTGGAACAAGATGCAGCCAAAGCTTGGTATAGTATTGACGAAAATATTTTCCATTACGACGAAGACAAGCGTGTTGAAATGGTTGCTTTACCTGCATTAGATTATCAAATCACGACCTTGATCGATTTTAACAGTCCTGTTTTAGGCACACAACATGCTGCACTTAAAACGATTAAAGATTTCAAATCAGAAATTGCCCCTTGTAGAACCTTTTGTTTTTTACATGAATTAGAGACCTTATTAGAACACGATTTAATAAAAGGTGGTGATATCAACAACGCCATTGTGGTAGTTGATAAGCCAGTGACAAATGAAGAGATGGGCAGATTAGCTAAAGTTTTCAAACGTGAAAAAATTGAAGTAAAAAGTGAAGGCTATTTAAATAACCTGGAATTAAGATTTCCTAACGAACCTGCACGTCACAAGTTATTAGATGTAGTTGGTGACTTAGCTTTGATTGGTTACCCCATCAAAGCAAGAATTATTGCTAATCGTCCTGGGCATAGTAGCAATGTAGAATTTGCTAAAAAAATCAAACAGTATATAAAGAAAAACAAACATGTTAAAGATGTACCTGTGTATGATCCTAGCGCTACCCCTGTATATACTTTAGAACAAATTGAAAAGACCTTACCGCATCGTCATCCGTTTTTATTAGTGGATAAGATTATTGACTTAACGGATTCTTGTATAGTTGGAGTAAAAAATGTGACGTTCAATGAGTGGTTTTTTCCTGGACACTTTCCAGGGAATCCAGTAATGCCAGGTGTGTTGCAAATAGAAGCTTTGGCACAGACTGGTGGCATTCTTTGTATTAACGCAATGCCAAAAGGCACTTACGATACTTACTTTTTAAAAATCAATAATTGTAAATTTAAACAAATGGTTAAACCAGGTGATACCATGTTGCTTAAATTGGAATTGATGTCTCCAATTCGTAGAGGAATCTGTGAAATGCGTGGCACTGTCTATGTGAATGGAAAAGTGGCTACAGAGGCGGAACTTGTTGCTCAAGTTGTAAAAAGAGCAGAATAAAATTATACCTATGACACATCCATTTACTTATATAGACCCTAATGCAAAAGTAGCATCCAATGTAAAGATTGATCCTTTTACGGTGATTCATAGTGATGTTACAATTGGAGAAGGCACTTGGATTGGTAGTAATGTCACCATCATGAATGGCACTACTATTGGAAAAAATTGTCGCATCTTTCCTGGTGCAGTGATTGGAGCCGATCCACAAGATTTAAAATTCAATGGCGAAAAAACAACTGTTGAAATTGGTGACCATACCACTATCAGAGAGTTTGTAACCATCAATAGAGGTACTTCTGATCGTTGGGTGACTAAAGTAGGAAGCCACTGTTTGATTATGGCCTATAGCCATATTGCACATGATTGTATCATTGGTAATCACTGTATATTAAGTAATAGTGTTCAAGTGGCTGGCCACGTTACTTTGGGTGACTATGCTTGGATCGCTGGCGTGAGTGCGGTACATCAATTTGTTCAAATAGGTCAACATTCCTATATCGCCGGAGGTAGTTTAGTGAGTAAAGACGTACCTCCTTATATTAAAGCTGTTCGCAATCCGTTGAGTTATGGTGGAGTGAATAGTGTTGGACTTAAAAGACGCGGATTTGACTTAGAAAAGATCAACCATATCTTAGATATCTATCGATATATTTTCAATAAAGGCATGAACACCACACAAGCCCTTGCCTTTATTGAAGAAGAGCTACCCGCAACTGATGAGCGCGATGAAATCGTTACGTTTATAAGAGACAGTGGAAGAGGTATTATCAAGCGTTTTGTCAAAGGTGCTGTAGAAGAAGATTAATATGCAAATTCATTTATCAGCAACTGCAAAAAGATTCAATAAAGAATGGATATTTTCCAATCTTGAATTCAATTTTTCTACTGGACATCATTATGCATTGATTGGCAACAATGGATCAGGCAAGAGTACTTTATTACAAATCATTGCGGGGTATATTGGCCTTACAAAAGGGCAAATCAATTGGTCAGATACAAATAATCAACCCATCGATAGTTCAAAAATTTACCAACATATTAGTATTGTAGCACCCTATTTAGAACTGGTAGAAGAATTAACTGCATTGGAACAAATTGCTTTTCATCAACAATTTAAATCTATACAACCCACTTTGTCACCCATTGAGCTATTAACAAAAATCGGGCTCAATAAAGCAGCAGATAAACAAATTAGAAATTTTAGTAGCGGAATGAAACAAAGGCTGAAATTGGCATTGGCTATTTTTGATCAAGCTCCAATTTTATTATTAGACGAACCCTGTAGTAATTTAGATAAAGAAGGAGTTAAAACCTATCAACAGCTTATACAAGATTATGCGTTACATAAATTAATCATTGTAGCGAGTAATGATATTCAAGAGTACTCATTTTGTGACCAACAGCTTGCCTTAACTGATTTTAAAAAAAACTAGGCCAACTAATAACAAATTAACTCCTACTTGCAATCAATAAATTTAAATCAGTGTATTTAAGATTGCATTTTTGACTAATATAAAAATCAGTCAAGGCACCTTTATATAAATAGACTCCCTCTCGTAAATGAACATGGTGCCAGATGATTTCCTCTAAGCCTCCTTGATCACCTATTTCTACCATCAAATGCATCAATACATTGCTGATGGCTTGACTCGCTGTTCTTGCAAAACCACTAGGGATATTCGGAACACCATAATGGATCACATCATGTTTAATCACAATTGGATTTTCATGATTGGTCAATTCTGTCGTCTCAAAACAACCACCTCTATCTACCGCCACATCAATAATGATACTACCTGGACGCATATTCATCACCATCTCTTCAGTAACCACAATAGGTGCTCGTCCTATCTCATTCCTTAATGCACCTACTGCTACTTCGCAAGTCTTCAATTGTTTTGCTAATATATTGGGTTCAATGACAGAAGTCCAAACACGTTGTCCTAAATTGTTTTGCAATCTTTGTAATCTAGAAACATTGTTATCAAATACTTTAACACTTGCACCCAATGCCAATGCGTTTCGTACAGCAAACTCACCCGTAATATCTGCCCCAATTACCACCACCTTAGTGGGTGGAACGCCACTAATTCCTCCTAGTAATACGCCCTTTCCTTGATTGAAATTACTTAAATACTGCCCAGCAATTAACATCACAGCACTACCAACTATCTCATTCATACTTCTCAATATGGGATAATTCTGATTTTCGTCTTTAATATTATCTATTGATAGCGCAGTAATTTTTTTTGCCATCAATTGTACCAATACTTCTTGCTTAATTGCAGAAAGATGTAATGGAGAAATGATTGTTTGTTGCATTTTTAAAAAAGGCAGATCAGACTCTACTGGAGGTGCTGTCTTAATTAAAATCGGGCATTGGTATACTGCAGCTTTTTCAAAAACAATTTCTGCGCCAGCTTCAGCATAATCTTTGTCTGAGTATCGACTTCCTAATCCCGCCCCCGATTCTACCATCACACGGTGTCCATTTGCAACCAAAACGCCGACAGCTTCTGGAATTAAACCAACCCTATTTTCTTGAAAAGCGGTTTCTTTTGGAATACCAATTAACAATGGCATTGCACTATGAGGAATATCCAACACTTCCTCCTGTGTTTCGTAGGAAAAGGAAGGATGAATCTGTGGCTTGTTAACACTCATAGGAAAATTTTTAATGAAGATACAAAAATACTATAGATCGTAGAATAGGAAAAAGCCTAATCTACTGTCGATTTTCCATCATGAATATAAATTCTACGGTAGTTTGGATCAAGTAGTTCTATCGTCAATACCAATGCGTCTTCTGGTACCAAATTTGGCGCTTTTTCTGGCCACTCTACTAAGGATAAATCAGCTTCCTCCAAGGCTGCCTCAACCCCTGCCTGTCTAGCATCCGCTTCGTTTTCTAAACGATACCAATCCATATGATAAATTAATTGGCCATTTACCTCGTACTCATTCATGATAGAAAATGTAGGGCTAGACATGGCCTGCTGGATACCCAACGCTTTGCCGATCGCTGCAATCAAGGTCGTCTTCCCTGCACCCATAGGTGCCTGAAAGACCCAAACCGATTTTGAGGCAAATTTATTCACCAATTGGGCTGCTATTTGATCCGTCTCTACTAGGGTATAAATAAGGTCCATCTTGCAAATATAAAGCATCAAATACAATCCTAAAATGGTTTCGTACCTTTGTATTATAAATATATCAATATGGAAAACATACAATGGAAAGTAGATGGCATGAGTTGTACCAATTGCGCGTTGTCCATTCATAAATACTTAAGTAGTAAAGGCATCCATGAACCTAAAGTGAACTTTATGGAAGGCGAAGTGCAGTTTGAATTAGTCGACACAGCACAAAAACCAGCTTTAATTAAAGGCATACAAGATTTAGGCTATAAAGTGAGAGGACAGGAATCAGAAGTACATGGCAAAAGATGGCTAGACAACAATAAGGAGCGTGCCATATTTTCTCTAATTTTTACTATACCCTTAATGGTGCATATGATTCCAGGAATTCATATTCACTTTCTGATGAATCCCTATGTTCAATTAGCAATCACTACCCCCGTTTTTTTAGTAGGCATGAATTATTTTGGGAAGAGCGCATTCAATAGTTTAAAAAATGGTATACCAAACATGAATGTTTTAGTATCTATTGGAGCGCTTGCCTCTTTTGGCTATAGCTTGTATGGCACACTCATTGGACAAGGTGCACAGTTTGCCTATTATGAAACTACTGCTACTATTTTAACTTTTGTATTTTTTGGTAATTATTTAGAAGATGCTTCCATAGCCTCAACACAACGTGCACTAAAAGACTTAGTTAAAGCACAAAAAGTGATGGCCAATATGATTGTATTTGATGAACATCATAAAGAAATTATTTTCAAAGTGGCTGCTGATACTTTGAAAGTGGGTGATATTTTACAAATTAATACTGGCGAAACCGTACCAATGGATTGTAAAATTTTATCTGGCGAAGCAGATGTAAATGAAGCAATTGTGACAGGGGAAAGTGTCCCAGTTCACCGTAAAATGAAAGATATTTTATTGGGAGGAAGTACAATAGAAAATGGCTCCATCAAAGCTTATGTAACTGCTGTGGGAGATGAAACTGTACTAGCCAATATTTTAAAAATGGTCAAAGCGGCACAAGGAGAAAAACCTCCAGTGCAGGTTTTAGCGGATAAAATCAGTGCCATTTTTGTACCCCTAGTAGTAGGTATAGCCCTAGTCACGTTAATAGGCAATTACTTTTTTTCCAATATTGGATTTAGTGAAAGTATGTTAAGGGCAATTGCTGTATTAGTTATTTCTTGTCCTTGTGCGATGGGGCTAGCAACGCCTGCTGCCATTGCTGTAGGCCTTGGAAGAGGCGCAAGAAATGGTGTCTTATTTAAAAATGCAAAAAGTCTTGAAACTTTTAAAGATATCAAACAAGTGGTATTTGATAAAACCGGGACTTTAACAACAGGACATTTTGAAATCAGTGGATTCCATATGGTTAATTTTGAAACCAGTAAGCTTACAGAACAGGATTTTAAAATTTTAACCTACTCCTTAGAAAAATACTCCAATCATCCTGTCGCCAATTGTATCAAAGAAGAATGGAAAACTACAGAAGTTTTAAAATGGAGTCAGATAGAAGAAGTGAAGGGCATGGGTATGAAAGCAACAGATAAAGATGGAAATATCTATTGGGCTGGTTCATTCAAAATAGTAGCAGATAAATCCACTGAAGATGGACATAATATTTATATACAAAAAAATAATCAATTAATTGGCTGGATCGATGTAGCAGATCAAATCAGACCAGAAGCAAAAGAAGTCATTGATCAATTACACCGTCAAGGTATTACCACCATTTTATTGAGTGGCGATAGAAATGAAAAATGCAGACTAGTGGGAGAAGCATTGGGTATACATCAAATTATTGCAGAACAAAGTCCTGCTGATAAACTAGAAAAACTAGATGCCTTAACCAAATTAGCACCAACTGCAATGGTAGGTGATGGCATCAACGATGCACCTGCATTGGCAAAAGCTACCATTGGTATTTCTTTGAGTAATGCCTCACATATTGCGATACAAAGTGCTCAAGTCGTTTTGATGAACAAAGGTTTAAAAAACCTGCCGATGTCATTGGTACTTGGAAGAAAAACATATGAAACCATTAAAGAAAACTTAGCTTGGGCTTTCTCTTATAATATTATCGCGATTCCTGTAGCTGCATTAGGATTTTTAGGCACATGGGGGCCAACTTATGGTGCCATCATCATGGCTTTAAGCGATGTAGTATTGGCATTGAATTCTTTAAGGTTGTTTAAAAAGAAACTAGACTAAATTCTTGACAGCCTTAGAAGAAATATTAAAGAAGTATTGGAACTACGATGCTTTTAGACCTCAGCAATTAGCTGTAATTGAATCTATCATCGCAGGAAATGATACCCTTGCATTGTTACCAACCGGCGCGGGGAAATCGATATGTTTTCAAGTGCCTACGATTTTTCAAAAAGGCATTTGCTTAATCATTAGTCCTTTGATTGCGCTGATGCAAGATCAAGTGAAAGACCTTGTGTCAAAACAATTAAAAGCAGTTTATTTAGGTAGTCAATTAAGCCCCCTTGAAGAATCCATTGTATTTAAAGATATTGCTGCTAAAAAATACCAGTTCATTTATTGCTCCCCTGAGAAATTAGCACAAAAACATTTTCAGAACCTATTAACTACTATACCCATTCAGTTATTTGCGATTGATGAAGCGCATTGTATTTCTCAATGGGGATATGATTTTAGACCAAGTTATCGTAAACTAGATTTTTTAAAAAAGACCTTTCCTACTATACCAATCTTGGCAATGACTGCTTCAGCCATACCATTGGTACAAAAAGACATGTTAAAGCAATTAAATTTAAAAGATGCCAACCTGATAACAGATCAGTTTTTAAGACCTAACTTAAGCTACCAAGTTCGCAAGGAAACAGTAAAGTTATTTGTCTTAAAAAATATACTAAAAGACATAACAGGATCGGTCATCATATATTGCAATACAAGAAATAATGTAGCTCAATTAACTAGTCTATTAACAAGTTATGGCTTTTCTGTTGCAGGTTACCATGCAGGCATGGAATTAGGTGATCGAAAAAAAGTACAGGGTCAGTGGATGCAGGATCACCTACAAATCATCGTATCGACAAGTGCATTTGGCATGGGGATCAACAAAACTAATGTGCGTGCAGTGATTCATTTTGACATTCCGGGAAGTATTGAACAATATTACCAAGAAGCGGGAAGAGCAGGAAGAGATGGCTTGCCAGCAAAAGCCATTTTACTCTATCAACAAAATGATTTAGACTATTGGGATCAATTGCAGGAAAAAAAGATCCCACCCATTTCTGTTATTAAGAAAGTATTTCAAGACCTTGCAGATTTTGTACAATTACCTGTGGGCATGGGAGAATTACAGCAATTTCTATTTGACTTTGACTTGTTTTGTTTACAATTTAAATGGGATAAAATCATTGCAAGAAATGCCTTACAATGGATCGAACAAGAAGGACATGTTAAATTCTCCCCGAGTTCCTTTAAGCCAACACTCGTACAAGTGATTGAAAATAGAATTACAATTCAATTATTCGAAAAACAATATCCGGAAACTGGCTTTGTATTGCAAACTTTATTAAGAACTTATGGTGGCATATTAGATAGTCCACAATTTATCAATGAGGGCATACTGGCCAAATTACTGCAAAGAGATGTTGAATTTGTACAATTTCAATTGAACCAATTAAAACAATATGGCATGATTTCTCTGCAACAAAAAGCCAACCAACCAATTGTTCAATTTAAATGGAACAGGGCTTCTGCAGAATTTATGACCCTAAATTTGGACCAATACCAATTAAGAAAATTAGCTTTTGAAGACCGTTTAAAAGCGATGCGAGACTATTTGGGGAATAGGACTTTTACATGTAGAAATGTATTTCTTGCTAAATATTTTGGCGAAAAAGCCCCTCAAAAATGTGGAATATGCGACCTTTGCATAAGTACTAAACTATAGGTATTTTTAACAAAAGATTGGAAACTCATTTTATAGGTTAAAAATTAAAATGTGTTTCTTTACACAAAGCAATCAATTATGGAAGACAAGAAGAAGTATAAGATACTCCTATGTGAAGACGATAGCAACTTAGGTTTAGTTTTAAAAAACTATTTAGAATTAAACGAATATGAAGTCACCCTAGAAAGAGATGGAAGATTAGGATTAGGTGCTTTCCAACGTGAAAAATTTGACCTTTGTTTATTAGATGTTATGATGCCCAATGTAGATGGTTTTACATTGGCCGAAGAAATTAGAGATATCGACCCAGATGTGCCTTTGTTTTTTTTGAGTGCAAAAACTTTAAAAGAAGATATCTTACATGGCTATAGGTTGGGCGCAGATGACTACATCACTAAACCATTTGATAGTGATGTATTGATGCATAAGATTAAAGCCATTATAAAACGTAACGAGGAAGATAACAAAGTAACTGACAACCTAGAATTTGAATTAGGCGATTATCATTTTAACCCAAAACTGAGAGAATTAAAATACAAAGAAAATACACATATTTTATCGCCTAAAGAAAATGAATTATTAAAAATGCTCGCAGAGCATAAAAACGATTTATTAACTAGAGAAAAGGCTTTGAAAAAAATATGGGGTAGTGATACCTATTTCAATGGAAGAAGTATGGATGTATACATTGCAAAGTTGAGAAAGTATTTAAAAGAAGATACCTCTATAGAGATTGTGAATATTCACGGTAATGGATTTAGATTGGTTGTTGAATAACATCTAATTGCGCGCCACTTTTCACAAAAATGTTTAAAAAAACCTCCAAAAATTTGGAGGTTTTTTATCTAAATAGTTCTGGATTCTCTCCAAAGCCTTGTCCCTTATGCTTTCCAAGGTGTTCATAAGCTTTATAAGTAACTTCTCTACCTCTTGGTGTTCTTTGCAAAAATCCTTCTTGAATTAAAAATGGTTCATATACTTCTTCAATGGTACCAGACTCTTCACCCACTGCAGTGGCAATAGTCGTAATTCCAACAGGGCCTCCTTTGAATTTTTCTATAATAGCCAGTAGAATTCTATTGTCCATTTCATCTAAACCATGTTCATCTACATTTAAAGCTTTGAGTGCATGTTGTGTGATACCCAAATCAACTGTTCCATCATTCAAAACTTGTGCAAAATCTCTAACTCTTCTTAATAAACCATTGGCAATTCTTGGCGTACCTCGGCTTCTTCTTGCGATCTCACCAGCCGCACTTGAATCCACTTTTACTTCTAAAATACCAGCACTTCTCTCAATTATTTTTTGCAATACAGATGCTGGATAATATTCCAATCTAGATTTGATCCCAAAACGAGATAATAAAGGTGCTGTCAGCAAACCACTTCTGGTGGTCGCACCGACTAATGTAAATGGATTCAAATTAATTTGCACTGTTCTTGCATTAGGACCACTATCAATTAATATGTCAATCTTATAATCCTCCATAGCAGCATACAAATACTCTTCTACAACTGTACTCAATCTATGAATCTCATCAATGAACAAGACGTCGTTGGGTTCTAAACTGGTCAACAAGCCTGCTAAATCACTTGGCTTTTCAATAACTGGCCCTGAAGTTTCTTTAATCTGCACACCCATCTCATTGGCCACAATTCTACTCAAAGTTGTTTTACCTAAACCTGGAGGACCATGGAATAATATATGATCTAAAGCTTCTCCCCTAAGCTTTGCAGCTTTAATAAAAATGCTAATATTCTCAATCAACTGTGGTTGACCTGCAAAAGCATCCATTGCTGCAGGACGTATCGTATTCTCAAACTCTCTGTCCTGAGGTTGTACATTTTGAAATGGCCTGTCCAAGTTTGGGTTTGACATCTGTTGAATTATTTAGAAGTAGGCATTGCCTTCTCCAATAAGTGTTTGTAAATAAATTGGTTCTTTAAGTCTGTATAATGTTTCCCTTTTGGACCGCCCCAACCGTGGCGCCCCCCTGGATATAACATGAATTCCACTTGCTTTCCTTGATCTTGTATAGCACTCAGCAATTGAATAGAATTTTGCATATGCACATTGTCGTCCATCGTGCCATGTACTAATTGTAAAACCCCTTTAAAATTTTTGATATGCGTCATCACATTCCCAGCCTTATAGCCTTCCGGATTTTCAGCTGGTGTATCCATAAAACGTTCTGTATAATGTGAATCATATAATTCCCATGCAGTCACACTACCTCCTGCCATCGCATGTGTAAATACTGATGAACCGTAAGTCAATGCGTAACAACTCATATATCCGCCATAACTGAATCCAGTCATCGCAATCTTTGTTGGATCTGCTTGACCGTTTGCAATAAACCATTTTGCCATGGTCATATAGTCCTGCATTTCCCAATAGCCTAAGTTGCGGTACATATAGTTTACCCCTTCTTTTCCAAAATGACCACTTGCACGATGATCAAAAGCAACTTGAATCAATCCTTCTTCTGCCCAAGTTTCTTTAGTTGGATTCGCTGACCAACTATCCATCACCGTACCTGCATTCGGTCCACCATAAATACTCACCAACAAAGGATATTTTTTATTTGGATCCATATTTTTTGGCCAGGTCACTAAAGCTGGTAATTCAAATAATCCATCTGCACTCTTTATGCGAATCAATTCCGTTTTAGCCAATTTACTTGGATCAAAATTGTCAGGTGTTGATGTGCCTAATATTTCTAATGATTTTTTTTGTGTATTGATCACTGCGATTGTTGTAGGCGTTTTTATATTACTGTATACCGTCACAAAATGTTTTGCATCTGGCGCTAAATATAATTGAGCATGATTGAATTCGCCAAAAGTTAATCTTTTTTGATTTTTACCATCAAAACCAATTGAATACAAATCAATTCTAGCACTATTTTCCAAACCTCTAGCGGTAAAATAAATAGTTTTATTTTTTTCATCAATTTGTTTAATACCTAAAACTGTGAATTTTCCATTGGTGATTGGGTATTGCAAATTACCCACCATGTCATACATATATAAATGATTCCATCCATTCGCGTCAGACTGTGCAATATATCCCTTGTTGTTGGGAATAAAATTAATCCTACCACCGTTTCTATCTTCCAAATCTATCCATGTTTTTTGGTATTCAGCATACACGGTTTTTTTTGCCCCGTTAGACATATTTAATTCATAAATCTTAAGATTATTTTGTCCACGATCCATCCAACTCAACCACATGCTATTGTTATTTGGATTCCATATTGGCCAACCAAAATATTGATCATCGGCTTCATTAAAATCAGCCCATGTAATTTCACCTCCATTTGGAGACGTCCAGCCAATTTTTACAGATGGATTTTCATCACCAGCTTTTGGATACCTTGTTTCTTCTACAAAACCATGTTGCCCCTCGCTATTATATATTGGGAACATGGGCACTTTACGCTCATCAAAACGCATAAAGGAAATATACTTGCTATCTGGACTCCACCAAAATGCACGATACTGTGTTGGGCGGCCAAAAATTTCTTCAAAATACACCCAGCTTGCATAGCCATTTAAAATGCCTGTTGCTCCATCTGTTGTAATCGCTAATTCTTTTTTAGTTACTAATGATAAAGTGTATAAATTATTCTTCTTTGTATACCCAACATAATTACCATCAGGTGATAAAGTAGGATTTTTTTCTTCAGCATCATCAAAAGTTAATTGAACTTCCGACCCATTTTCTTTTAAGAATAAATCTCCTTTTTTTACAACCACAGTCTTCTCTGTTGGCACTACATCTGCAGGTGCGATTGTATATTGTTTTGTTACCACATTGTAGATATAATTTTTAGGAAGAGCGTCATCTCCTCTTTTTGTATTCAAAACGATTTGAGTATTATCTAACCAACGTATAAAACGTGGCAAGCCATTTTGGCCTGTTTGTGCCATACTAAAAATTGACAATAAACATAACACAGCTGAAAGAGAGATGAATTTTTTCATAGTATTAATTTGGAGTTTAAATCACCACATTGATCATTTTACCTTTTACGAATATGAGTTTTTTTATTGATTTTCCTTCTATCCACTTTTGCACCAATTCATTACCAAGTACAATTTCATTTACTTGAGCCTCTGTAGCATCTAATGCAATCGCAATATTGGTTCTTACTTTGCCATTGATACTCACTGGATACTCTTTAGAAGTTTCAGTAACATATTGCGCATCAAATATTGGGAATGCTGCATCTATCACTAAACCTTGATTACCAATTAGCGCCCAAAGTTCTTCACTAATATGGGGCGCATATGGTGCCAATAAAATAAGCAATTGCTCTAACACTTCTTTTTTATGACAATCCAAATCAAATAATTCATTCACACAAATCATAAAGCTACTCACCGCCGTATTAAAGCTATATCGCTCAGTATCTTCTTCAATTTTTTTAATCGTTTTATGAAGTACTTTCAATTCAGCAGGACTTGCTTTTTCGACTACCCAAACCTTGCCTTTCATTTCATCATAAAATAACCTCCACAATTTTTTCAAAAATCGGTGCACTCCTTCGATGCCTTTAGTATCCCATGGCTTACTTTGTTCTACAGGTCCTAAAAACATTTCATACATTCTAAAAGTGTCTGCACCGTATTTCTCCACCAAATCATCTGGATTAACTGTGTTGAATTTTGACTTAGACATTTTTTCTACTTCTACACCACAGATATATTTGCCATCTTCTAATTCAAAACTGGCATTGGCATAATCCGGCTTCCATTTTTTGAACGCAACAGTATCTAATTCTACTCCATCTACTATATTCACATCCACATGCAACTGATCCACTTCCATTGTTTTTGCTAATCCTGCTGAAACAAATACTTGTGTACCTCTTTTACGATATACAAATCGAGAACTTCCCTGAATCATCCCTTGGTTTAATAATTTCTTAAAGGGTTCATCAAAGCCTATATGTCCTAAATCATATAAAACTTTTGTCCACATTCTGCTGTACAATAAATGTCCAACTGCATGCTCAGTGCCACCAATATATAAATCAACCTGTCCCCAATAATCACTCACTTTACGATCACAAAATGCAGCTTCATTGTGCGGATCCATGTACCTCAAAAAATACCAACTACTTCCTGCATAACCAGGCATCGTGTTCGTTTCAAAATGATTCGCTTTCCAATCTTCTATATTGGCTAATGGACCTTCTCCGTCTGGACCAGGACCATAGTTTTCTACAGTGGGCAACAACAAAGGCAATTCATTTTCTGCCAAAGGATAAGCAATGCCATTTTCCCATCGAATTGGGAAAGGCTCGCCCCAATAACGTTGCCTACTAAAAGCAGCATCCCGCATACGAAAATTAACTTTCTTCTTACCAATACCCATCGCCTCCAATTTGTCATTCACAATATGAATGGCGTCTTTTTGAACGATTCCATTTAAAAAATCGCTATTGGTTAAAATAGCTTCCTTGGTTGGATTCGCTGCAGTGCCATCATAAGCATCTCCAATAATATTTGTGATAGGAATATTGAAATGTTGTGCAAATTTAAAATCTCGATCATCTCCACAAGGCACAGCCATAATTGCACCTGTCCCATATCCTGCGAGTACGTATTCAGAAATCCAAATGGGAACAGGTCGTTGATTAAATGGATTCAACACATAAGCCCCTGTAAAACATCCTGTAATTTTTTTCTCAGCAATACGCTCTCTTTCACTTCTACTTTTCACATATGCGATATAGTCTGCCACTTCTTTTTGATGGGATAAAGGCGTAATCTCCTGAATCAATTCATGCTCTGGAGCAACTACTAAAAAATCTACGCCAAATACGGTATCTGGTCTTGTTGTGTATACGGTTAATGTTGCAGTATGATCTACTACTTTAAAATCAATTTCTGCACCATAACTTTTACCAATCCAGTTGGACTGCATTTCTTTCATGGCTTCACTAAACTGTATTGTATCTAGTCCTGCCAATAAACGATCTGCATATTCGGTGATACGTAAATACCATTGACGTAACTTCTTTTTCTCCACCGGATGACCTCCCCTCTCACTAAATCCATTAATCACTTCATCGTTAGCTAAAACTGTACCTAAAGCAGCACACCAATTCACTTCTCCAAATCCACAAAATGCCAATCGATATTGCATCAATACCTCTTGTTGTGCTTTTTCATCCCAGCTATTCCAAGTAGCAGCTGTAAAACTCAATTGACTATCCGCTGGACACACATGATTTACATTGCCTTCATTTTCAAATATTGCAACCAATGCTGCAATAGGATTGGCCTTGTTTAACTGGCGATCAAAATAACTATTGAATAATTGTAAGAAGATCCACTGTGTCCATTTATAATAAGTTGCATCACAGGTTCTCACTTCTCTATCCCAATCGTAACAGAATCCAATATTATCTAACTGACTTCTAAAATTGTCAATATTGTCGTGTGTGCTTTTTGCAGGATGCACCCCATGTTCTAATGCATATTGTTCTGCAGGTAATCCAAAAGCATCGTAGCCCATAGGATGCAATACATTAAACCCTTTTAATCTTTTATACCTACTATAAATATCAGACGCTATATATCCTAAGGGATGCCCTACATGCAAACCCGCTCCACTAGGATAAGGAAACATATCTAAAACATAACATTTTGGTTTATTACTTTGATTGGGGACCTGATATGCTTTTTGATTTTTCCAGCTAGTTTGCCATTTTTTTTCGATCGTCCTAAATTGATACTCCATCTGCTAAATTTTCTTAAAAATCTGTAAATATTCGGTTTTGAATCTATTGGCCCACTCAACCCTCTAATTTTAACTAAATTGGGCATAATTCGACCTATGCAAATGTAAGTCTTTAGCGTTCAAAACCCTACATTTGCAGAGCGAACAAGTAAAATTTTAATGCTATGGCAGTATCCGGAAATGGCACTTTAAAAAGGAGTAAACCAAACTATATCTACAGCATCATTGGGGTGGCCATTGTGTTGTTTATTATGGGGATCATGGGCTGGTTTTTTTTAAACCTTCATGCAATTGGAGACAATTTTAAAGAGGATATTAGAATCAGTGTTTATTTAAGGACTTCTGACAAAAATACAGTGGGTAAAATTCAGGCCTTTATAGCCGCAGCACCTTACGCCAAAAACGTTGAATACGTTGATAAAGAAAAAGCAAAAAATATTTGGAATAAGGAAAACAATGAAGACTGGTCTAAGATTTTAGATGTCAACCCATTGCCAGAAAGCATTGATTTTTTTGCTAAGGCTGATTATGTTAACCCAGATAGCTTATCCAAAATCAGCAACAGTATCGCCGCAACATTTAAAGAGGATGTGGCAGATATTCAATATCCTAAAAGCTTAGTTACCAATTTAAATGAACGTGCTACAAAAGTGGGGTTAATCTTTTTAGTGATGTCGATTATTTTATGTACTATTGTTATTATTAGTATTGATAACACCATTCGATTAGCCATGTTTAGTAATCGATTCTTAATTAAGACGATGCAAATGGTGGGTGCTACTAGAAATTTTATTTCAAAACCACTAGTGATTCGTGCCTTATTAAATGGTTTAATAAGCGCTTTGATTGCCATTTTTTTATTATTTGGCTTAATTCAATGGGCAAGTGCACAATTCCCACAATTACAAACCCTACAAGGCATAGGTAATAGTTTATTACTTTTCGGAGGCTTAATCATCATTGGTGTAGGCATTTCCGTATTAAGCACTTACAGAAGCGTGGTGAAATATTTAAAAATGAAATTAGACGAACTTTATTAATCAATTTATTATGAGTCAAAAAAATACAAAACGTTCTTTAGACCTATTTGGCAAATCAAATTATACTTGGATGTTAATTGGTGCTGTTTTAATCATTGTTGGCATGTTGTTAATGGCTGGGGGCAAGAGTGCCGATCCAAACGTATTCAACGAACATGAAGTCTATAGTTTTAGACGTATCACTCTAGCTCCGCTATGTATTATTACAGGCTTTATTGTAGAAATATATGCGTTGTTTAAAAAAGCATAAAACTAATTATACCTTTTTAGAGCGATGCTTGCATCGCTCTTTTTTTAATCCAAATTATGAATACAATACAAACAATTTTAATAGCAATCATTGAAGGTATCACTGAGTTCTTGCCTATATCAAGTACTGCACATATGAAATTTGCCAATCCTTTCTTAGGTATTGAGGATGGTCCATTTGTTGACCTGTATGAAATCGTGATTCAATTTGCAGCTATTCTTTCAGTTGTAGTAATCTATCGTAAAACATTTTTTAATTTTAAAGATTATCGTTTTTATTTAAAGCTTTTGATAGCTGTGTTGCCTGCCTTGGTATTTGGCGCCTTACTGAAAAAGTACATTGATGCAGTCTTGGATAATTTATGGGTAATTGCCTCCGTCATGGTTCTTGGTGGAATAGCCTTAATTTTTATAGACCGTTATTTCAAAAAACAAGTAGACTCTAATGACCACAAGCCTATTCAATTTAAACAAGCATTTTGGGTAGGTTGTTTCCAAGTATTAGCCATTGTAATGCCTGGACTAAGTAGAAGTGCGGCCACGATCATTGGAGGATTAAGTCAGAAATTAAGTAAACAAACTGCTGCAGAATTTTCATTTTTTTTAGCTGTGCCAACCATGCTTGCCGCATCCGCAAAAAGTACACTTGATGTATATCAAGATCATCCAGAAGTATTTGTGTCTGATAACCTTATGAACTTACTCCTTGGTGGACTAGTTGCTTTTTTTGTAGCACTACTAAGTGTCAAATTCTTTATTCAGTTTGTACAAAAAAGAGGCTTCTCTCTTTTTGGTTGGTACCGAATTGCCCTTGGCGTATTTATGATTACCTGGCTCTTACTACAAAAAGCCTAAGGGAATTAAAGATAGATTAGCATTTATTCGTATTTTGGGAGCAAACCCCTTGGAAAATGCAAACAGCTTCTAAAAAAGTGATCCATAGTTGGGCGATGTACGACTGGGCTAATAGCGTTTATAGTTTAGTCATCACATCAACCATTTTCCCAGCCTTCTATGAAGCTGTCACTAGTGACGGCAACGATCAAACCTTGATTGATAAAGTAAAGATAGGTCCATTTGAATTTATCAATACTGCTTTGTATAATTATGCATTGGCACTTGCATTTATTATAGTAGCTATCATGTCTCCTATCCTTTCTTCAATAGCAGATTATCGTGGAAATAAAAAAAAGTTTCTCCAATTTTTCTGCACTATGGGAAGTTTGGCATGTTGTAGTTTATATTTTTTTGATGCGGAGCATATTGAAACTGGATTAATTTCTGTCATTATCGCATGTATTGGCTTCTGGGGAAGTTTAGTTTTTTACAATTCATATCTTCCAGAAATTGCAGCACCCGAAGACCGTGATCGTATCAGTGCTAAAGGGTTTACTATGGGTTATTTTGGATCTGTATTATTACAAATCATTTGTTTTGTATTTGTCTTAAAACCTGACTTATTTGGCATCACAGTTGGCAAGGCATCTCAAATTTCCTTTTTATTGGCAGGCATCTGGTGGTTTGGATTTGGACAATGGTCTATTGCTAGGTTACCAACTAGCTTAAGAGTAGTAAAAAATGGAGAAACAGACAATGTTTTTGTTGGCGGTTATAAAGAGCTTCATAAAGTATGGAAGCAATTGACTCATTTACCTGTTTTAGATAATTTTTTAGGTGCTTTTTTCTTTTATAACATGGGCGTACAAACAGTCATGCTTGCAGCTACATTGTATGGGAAAAGTGAATTGAATATCCCAACCACCAATTTAATCATCGCCATTTTAATCATTCAACTAGTTGCCATTCCTGGTGCCTTATTAATGGGTAAAATGGCTAGCACATTAGGCAATTTTAAAACCTTAATGCTCGCAGTTAGCGTATGGATCCTGATTTGTATTATAGGCTATAATATACCTCGGAATGGAGTGACTGAATTTTATTGTTTAGCTACTTTGGTAGGGTTTGTAATGGGAGGCATTCAGTCTGTGAGTAGAAGCACTTATGCAAAATTGATGCCAGCTACCTATGACACAGCTTCTTTTTTTAGTTTCTATGATGTAACTGAAAAAGTGGCTATCGTGATTGGCATGTTTAGTTTTGGTTTTATTATTGAATTAACAGGCTCACAAAAAAATGCAGTACTAGGATTGTGTGTATTTTTCATCATTGGTTTAATTTTGTTATTCAGAACATCTTTAAAAAATAAGCATGCAAATTTATAGTCTTCATACAGGCAATTTTAAATTAGACGGCGGTGCGATGTTTGGTGTGGTCCCAAAATCTATTTGGCAAAAAACCAATCCAGCAGACAATGACAACCTATGTTCTTGGGCCCTTAGATGTTTATTGATAGTTACTGGTGATCGTAAAATTTTAATCGACACTGGCATGGGTAATAAGCAAGATGCAAAATTTTTTAGTCATTATCAACCAAGTGAAACCAAGTCAATCGCCGAATGCTTGGCAATGCATGGTTTCACAACAAATGACATCACAGACGTGCTCTTAACACACCTTCACTTTGACCATGTTGGTGGTGCAGTGAAATTAGAAAATGGGGAATTGAAATTAGCTTTACCCAATGCAACTTATTGGGTAAGTGCGCCACATTGGGAGACAGCCATCCATCCTAACAGAAGGGAGAAAGCAAGCTTCTTAAAGGAAAATATTATGCCACTTCAGGAAAGTGGTCAATTGAAATTAATTGATATCCCACCTTTCAAGAGCGATACTACTTTACAAGAAATTCATTTTCTAGAAAATATAACTTGTATTGTTGTCAATGGGCATACCCAGGGAATGCTTTTGCCAAAAATTCAGTTTGGGCAACATCAGATTGTATTTATGGCGGACTTATTACCATCAGTTGGTCATTTGCCTATTCCTTTCGTCATGGGCTATGATATGCAACCACTCTTTACATTGAATGAAAAGGAACTTTTTTTAAATGAAGCCTGCAGCAAGCACTATACTTTATTTTTTGAACACGACCCTATAAATGAATGCTGCAATGTGCATGCGACTGAAAAAGGTATTAGAGCAAAAAATTGTTTTGATTTAAACCAACTAACTGCTTAGTCTAGTTCAATCAAAGAATTCAGAGGATGCCTTAATTTATCATAACTTTTCATGTCCACTTTTATAGTGCCTACTATTATTGGTGTTTCTATGCGAATAGGAATATGGTTTTCATCATCTGTTACCCAGATGGTCATATGTTCACCTCCTTCAAATATCGTCCCTTTGACAAGTAATGGGGCAATTTTTATGGCCTTGAATTTTCCGAATTTAGTGCGGATTATTTCTTTACCTAAATATTTAAAATAAGAAGGAAACAATTCATTGTCTAGGAAAAAATTTAAATATATTTTCTCATTCACTTGTAAATTTTTAAAATCCAAATTTCTTGCTGCATAAATAGCACTTATCACATCAAAAGTACAATCAGCAGATTTAAACATTTCGCCTTTATTGTTAGTAACCTCGTTTGATTTTTGATTGAAAGCAAGGGATTGATTTTGATGGAATGATCCTTCATTAATACTTCTGCTAAAAAAATAAGGCATTAAAGTTTTCGCATCTACTATTGACTCATATTTATCCCGCACCTTAAAGATCCAATCATAACGACGATTTGATGTGCCAGTCGCAGTGAAGGCATAAGCAGACTCCCCTTCCCATTTTGTAGGAGTCACTGAAAATTCTGCATTACCAGCATTTACATATAATCCAACTACATTGTAATAAATAGTATAAGTGATTTTTTCCCCTGCATTAAAAGAGGAATTAGATTGACTGCATATCTCTTTTGACTGTTTAGGCAATACAGCTAAAAAAGCGGCCATCCATAGTTGAAATAGGTATAAAAACATCTTAGGGTATATATCATATAAATTTATCGCTTAAATCTAAAACCAAGTAATAAAATTGCACCTAAGATAGATGGAATTAAAAAATTAACAATCCAGATCAATGTTGTCAATGCAATTAAAAGGATGTCATTCTGGTAAAATGGCGCCATCAATAATAAAAACAATTGGCCACGAATCACCAAATCAGTTAAACTAATGGCAGGGATCATACTTAGGAAAAACAATAGTGCCATGATGGCAATGCTCAAATCTATCCAGTTCACAGGTATGGATAGCATTTGCGCCGCCCAATTGTATTGCATCAAGTAAACAAGATACCTCGAAAAAGCCAAGGCAATTAACTTCCATTTTAAACCAGTACCAATCTGCAACAGATTTAATTTGGATAACCAACCTTTAAAAGTTTGATTATAAAAAAATAATAATATGGCGATGACTGCACCCCAAGGCGCGACCCATTTTAACCAAGGTAAAAAAGGCAGGTTCCAAAATAACGCAATGCTCCCAAAACAAATAGTCATCAAAATCTGTGCAAATGAAGCCCAGGCCATTTGGGCAATCCCTTTCAATTTGGTTCCTGGTGCTAAAAACAAGGTTCTACCTACATAGTCACCCGACCTTGCAGGCGTGAAGAACGAAAAAGCCTGCCCCACCAACACGGCCCTTAAAGCTTGAAAAATTGTAAATTGATTAGTATCGGCGATCACGAATTTCCACTTGAAAGCTTCTATGGTATAGTTCATAATCAATAAACAACCCATCAACACCCAAGCCCCCCAATGAATTTTCAACAATTGAATTTTTAAGTCTGATCCATATTGATTTATATTTTCATTCTGCAATACTTTGTTGTAAATAGCAATTGCACAAATGACAAATAAAATAAATCCAATCAATCTATTCCCAAGAGAAAGCAATAGCTTAAGTTTACTCGAAATCATATTTTGTAAAGATCGTACTTTGAAGGGATATCTGTAACTTTATCACTATGTCAAAAACACCCATTATTTTAGGTATCGACCCAGGAACACAAATCCTCGGTTTTGCTGTTTTACAAGGTGGTAATCAGCCTAAAATCATGATGATGGACGTGCTTAAATTGACAAAAGAAAAAGATATTTATGCGCGTTTGCAAATGATCCATGCGAAGATCATTGAATTAATGGAAACCTATCATCCGGCTCATTTTGCCATCGAAGCACCATTTTTTGGTAAAAATGTTCAGAGTATGCTTAAATTAGGAAGAGCACAGGGCGTTGCCATAGCTGCAGCAATGCATTACAATACCCCTGTCACTGAATATGCACCAAAAAAAGTGAAGCAATCCATCACAGGTAATGGCAATGCAGATAAAGATATGGTTTGGAAAATGCTGGAACGTGTATTAAATGTGAAAGAAAAACCCAAACATTATGACGCAACAGACGCATTAGCTGTAGCGTTATGTCACTGGCACCAAATTAATCGTCCAGTTATTAGCAGTGGTAAGCGTTTAAAAGGATGGGATGATTTTATTCAAAAAAATCCAGGTCGCTTAAAAAATAAACTATAGTCTAGCTTCTTTAATCTCCTGTAAATTACTTTGTCTCAAAAACCTTGAGGAAGAAATGCCTATAATTTTAAGTAAGTTTACTTACAATCAACACCTGTATTGCTTGTAATTCTTGTTTTGATAATTGCAATTTAGGATTAGCAAAATTGATATCCTCTGCCTGATTTATAGGTATCAAATGTAAATGTGCATGAGGCACTTCTAATCCAACCGTCACCATACTAATTCGATCACATGGAAAGCTTGCTGCAATCGCTTCGGCAATAGGCTTAGCAAATACCAACATTTCAGACAAATAATGATCAGGCAAATCAAATACTTTATCCACTTCTATTTTTGGCACCACTAATACATGCCCTTTTTGCAAAGGAAAAATATCCAAGAATGCGAAGAACAATTCATTCTCCGCAATCTTGTAAGCAGGAATTTCACCTTGAATTATTTTTGAAAAGATGGTCATCTAAGTATTAAATAGAAATATTATCAATACTAAATTTCATCACACCATTAGGCGCTTGAACTTCTGCAATCTCTCCCACTTTTTTACCAATCAGTCCTTTTCCAATCGGTGAAGAGGCAGAAATTTTTCCAGCTTTTAAATCTGCTTCCTTCTCGCCCACCAATTGATAGGTCATTGTCTTTTTAGTAGCTTGATTCGTAATCGTCACCCTAGTTAAAATAGTCACTTTACTTGTGTCAATGGTACTTGTATCTACAATTTTTGCATTCGATACTGCGACCTCTAATTGCTTAATTTTAGACTCTAACATGCCCTGTGCCTCTTTGGCCGCATCATATTCTGCATTCTCTTTTAAATCCCCCTTCTCCCTTGCTTCTGCAATCGCTCTAGATGCCGCTGGACGATCAATAGATTTCATGCGTTGCAGTTCCTCACGCATTTTATCAAAAGTCTCCTGGGTTACATATACGTTTGTTTCGCTCATACCTTCAGTTTTATATAAAAAAAATACAACGCCACATAATTGAAGCGTTGCATGTACAAAGATATAAAATTAGGGTCAAATAATGCCTAATTTTTCTAATAGTATCTTGGCCATCTTGTAATAAGATTCATGGCTATAACCAGCAATATGAGGGGTTAAAATGAAGTTTGGCAGGGCCATTAAAGCATCTAAATTGGCCTTTTCTGCTTGACTATAGGTATTGAATCGCTCATTTTCTAGAACATCTAAGCCTGCAGCTCTTATTTGCTGTTTTTGAAGCGCATATAATAAAGCTGAACTATCCGTGACCCCCCCCCTGCATGTGCTGAGAAAATAAGGTTGTTTTTTTACTTGTTCAAAAAAATGAGCATTAGCATAATGCTGAGTCAACTGGGTTAGAGGTAGATGTAAACTAATGATTTCTGCTTGGTCTTGAATGGTTTGCAAACTAGCCATTTTAACTTGTGGGAATTGCTGAAATCCCAAAGCTGTTGGATGGATATCATGCGCTAAAATTTCCACATCAAATCCTGTCAATACTTTTGCAAAAGCGGCTCCTGTATGACCAAATCCGATAATACCCACTTTCTTTCCTGTCAATTCATCGCCTCTATTTGCATCCCTGATCCACTGACCCATTTTTATTTCTTCAAAAGAACGATGTATGCGATGCATTAAATTCAATAATAAGCCCAAACTATGTTCTCCTACTGCCGTGCAATTACCTTCAGGACTACTCACACATAATATACCTTTTGACAAGGCAAAAGCAGTGTCGATTAATTCCATGCCACTACCTAATCGTCCGATCCATTTTAAATGAGTTGCATTGGCCAATAATGCTGCATCAATGCGCAATCTAGTAGTAACAATCAAGCCAACAGCCTCTTTTATTTTCTCAGCTAATTCAACATAATCAATAGTAGGCTCATAATAAATTTCAAACCCTTTTTGCTTCAATGTGTCAATTAAAAAGGGATGCACCGCTGCCGTTACAATTACTTTTTTAGACATAAATTAAGGATTGTGCATTTTAAATGTTAGGTCCGCAAACTCTTGAAAGGTTAAGTTTTCTGCCCTTTTAGTAAAAATTGGATCCTGTAACTGTTCAGTTGTGAAATAAGGCTTCAATGGATTTCTTAACATCTTACGTCTTTGCCCAAAAGCCATTTTAACTATATGATAAAAACTTTTTAAAGAACTAAATTCCGGGAAGCTATCTTTTCTCTTTAATCGAATCACCCCACTCATCACATTAGGTGGTGGCGTAAATGCAGCCGGAGGCACATCAAATAAATAATCTACCTCATAAAATGCTTGTGTTAAAACACTCAAAATACCATAAGCTTTAGAATTTGGCTTTGCAGCTATTCTTTCCGCTACTTCTTTTTGAAACATACCAATCATTACTGGCACTTGTGCCTTCCAATCTAATACCCTAAAAACAATTTGTGTAGATATATTGTAAGGAAAGTTTCCTACCAATGTAAACTGACCTTCAAATGGAATGCCCGTTTCTAAAAAATCTTCGTTTATTAACTTACCCTCCAAACTTGGATAAGTATGCAACAGATAAGCGACTTTTTCTCTATCTAATTCCACTGCTTTAAACGCTTTTAAAGGTAGATCCATAATATGTTGTGTTAAAGCACCTGCTCCTGGCCCTACTTCTAGTAACTGATCGATTGGCTCGGCCGCTAAAGCAGCTTTGATTTGTAGACAAATTTGGACATCATTTAGAAAGTGTTGACCCAATGACTTTTTAAGGGTGTATTGCATGAAGCAAAGTTAGGTTTTTGTGCGTACTTTTACACCCTAATCAACTGGATATGAACCAAGACATCA
>JACCDN010455705.1_pt1 | contig 74645 bp, 72 predicted proteins | sample 7441691 | NCBI WGS metagenome assembly JACCDN01 (sample SAMN15323439, study PRJNA562643) | freshwater metagenome | isolation source: river surface water | place: USA:Blue River Watershed | collected 2017-08-16
ATTGTCAACCCTGGCATTCCCACTTAAATCAAGCCCCACAGTTTTAAGATTCGGAACAGCTCCTATAGCATCTGCAATGGTTTTCGCATTTTCACTTGAAATATCTGCTCCCTGCAGCCCTATTTCTAAATTTTCAATAAACCCTTGAGATAATACAAGGTTTGCAATTGATGTAATCACATCATCATTGATAACATTAGAAACTCCTGATCCAAAAACAGCAGGTGTGTTCATTGCCAAAATAATAGGCAACATTTTAAAATTCAGCTTTCTCATTCCTTATCATTCCTTTTTTAATTTTTCATTGAATGTTCAAAGCTTACTAAAAAAAAATAAATATCAGGTTAAAACTATCAATAAATTTTTATTGAAATTTATGATATTTATTAACGGCATTTTAACTTTTTTTTGATAGTATTTTTGTAATGAGTTTGAAAAAAGGAGAATTGAAAATGAAAGTCATTGGTTATTTATTTTTAGCTGCTTTAAGTTCTGGTTACAGCCTTCATGCGTCTGATTTTTCAGATATTCTCACACAAAAAGCCCCAAATACATCCCATATAAAAACAAATCATAACCTTGATGATTTTTTGAATCAAACCAAGTTCTTTTCTCCAAAAGAAAAGCTTGAATTTGCGCGCCGCATGCCACAAACAACAACTCGTGAAAGACGGATAAAGTCCGCAGCACATTTAGCACTTCAAGAGGATCCTGAAGTGCTTTTTTATCTTAAAGTGAAATTAGATGAAGCGTGCAGATAACCATTATCTAATAAACCTACTGGCAAGCTTTTTCTTCTTTGCTTTTATTCGTTTTTGACCTTGTGGAGAAAGCCTTTCATACAAAAATTTATAGGTATCCGACCTGTGCCCATCCACCATATAAGCAATATCGATAGGTCTTTCTAATTTCATTCCACGACAAGTAAAATCATCACAATACAACACTCCATTACTATCTAAGTCTAACCCTAATCTACCTAAAAAACTTAAAGATTCTATATTGCCATCATAAGCCATTGCGTGCGCATAAGTTGCTCCATCAGTATTTACGCACTGTATGCTCACTCCTTTTTCTGTCAGCTTCAATGCGAGATCAAAATTGCTGTTTGACAAAGCATGAGCCATAAGATCATTCCATCCTGAGGGAGAGTTAAAATAAGAAATATTGGCTCCTTCATTTATCAGAAAAAGAGCTCTTTCTTCATTCCCATTTTTTACTGCATCGAGCAACAAATCTTCATTTGAAAATTCTTGCCCCAAGTCATTAACGCCAACTGGAGAAACTTCTCTATCAAAACATTTCTCACTTGCATTTCCCTGCAAAGAAAAACTCAACACCACACTTAAAACTGTATATACAAATTTTTTACTCATTTTTTGATCCCTTTATCATTTAATATGTTTACTTTAAAAGCCATAATGTCTATATGGGGTTAAAGAAATATAAATTCAAGATGGAATTTGATATTTTTTAATAATGAAAATATTAGGCTCTGTCGACATTCACTTCAACAAAAAATGATTTTGAGTGGAATTCTACCTAGAAAAAATAAATCTGCTGGGAATTCCACACTCAGTTTTAGAGTCCGAGGATTTACTAAAATTATTTTTAAGGTTGCGCTTACAAGCACTGAAAAATCCCAGATTTTCTTGCATAAGGCCTACTTGTGATATACAATCTTGGCTAAGATTTAAATCTTTGGCTGCAATTTGTCCCATAAAACAAGCATTTATATATCTTCTTAAACTATAAACTGTTTGTTGTGGAAATCTTTTTCTATAATCCTTATATTGTTCTCGATATACACTTGCGCAATTTCCAACTTTTTCTCGTCCAAAATCCGTACGATTGGAGCACTCACTTGTGAGTTCTTCAAAATCTCTTGCTATTTTGAGTTCACCTAACAATCTTGTAAGGCTTGAGAGAAATTCGCGATAGCTTGAAAAGAACAATTCTTTATCCATATTCGCAGAGAGATTATTTCTAGTTAAAAAAGATGTCTTTTTTTCACTAGAATTAAAAAGATCGTTTTGGCTGACTAAGAATGATTCAAACATATTTATCAATGCTCTGCCAAGATGAGCTTGAAAATTATTGTTTCTATTGCTTTTTTCAAATCTTGATAATTGAAATCGAGTTAAATCTGATGCATCTGCAGGATAGATCTTTTGTTGTTTGCCATAAGCTAAAAGCTGAGCAAAGAAAATTCTTTTAGCTTCTATTTTTTCTAATAATTCTGAACCTTGGGAGGAATCAGATTGTGAATCTGATCCAAAAACATATGAATTTAATCCCATAACTCCACACAATAAAAGTATCTTAAATAATTTCATGATAATTGCCCTTGATGTCTTTTTATTCCAACCTATTTGAACTTTATCAAAATAAAGTAAATAAAGTCTTAAAAACGCCTCTAAATGATAAGTAAATATGGAGCTTACCTTAGGAGGAAGTAGAGTTGTGATGAAAAGGCTCTGCGTTAGAAAAAATGGTTTTTTGGGTGCATATGTGTGATCTTTGATTGAAGTTGTAGGAATTTTATACCTTATTGAAGCCTATCGTTTCTGGCTGATTTATAAGAAAGCAAAACACCACAAGCATGTCTTGCATTACTCACTCCATTTATGACAAATAAACTTAGCAAAAAACTAACTTAAATGAAAATATTAATTGACAGAAAAAATAAAGTATGTTAATATTTTTACATAATGATGAGGTGATCCCTTAATATATAAAAATAAAAAACTCTTGTTTTTTTAAAATTAAAATATTATATAAAGATCACCAATTAAAATTTGAAATTATAAAACAAAAGAAAAGGAATTACAAAATGAGTAAAAAATTATTGTTAAAAGCATTTGCATTGGCTGTTTGCATGAATCATTCTGAATTAAAAGCAAGCTCTACCGATGAACTGCCTATACAGGGGCATGCTCAAGAACAAGCTCCTTTGAATCAAAGAAGCGGCTTTAAAGGATATTCCACAGGGCAAAAACCCGAATTTGCAATACCCCCATTTTCTCTTAATATGGCATCTGAAAAGTCAATGATGCAATCTTTTTTTAATCAACCGCAATCCTTAGATACAGCGCAAAAAGTTTTGCAACTTGCTCAAAAATGTCACGCAAAAGGAGAGTTTGACCTTTCCACAATCATACGCGACTTAGAGCAAATGATCCGGGATGGAGAGACTTCAGGCGCAGAACTTTGGAATGCGTTACTACGCATACAAGCGGCTCAAAGTACCAACATATCATCTGAGGAAAAAGCCTTATTCTCTCACCTTGCCGGACTTGGAGAAGCCATTCAAGCTCTTACTCAAGATGATGCCTGGAAGTCAAAAAGAAGCATGTCTGTAAACATTTTTGCAGCTCTTAACACGCCGTCAAAATTCGCACAACGCCTTTCTCAAATACACCCTTACCACACATTTTCCAGTTCACCAGAAACACACCATAAAGCATTTGAATTTTTCCAGAGAAAACTTGCGTTGGAGCTTCAATCAATGCTATCGATTGTTCCTGTTCTTGAAAGAGGATTTGTTGGATTTCACTTCTTAATTGAAAATTTGATCAACGACTCTTTCCCAATTGCCTTTCCATCAGCTTCTTCAAAATTAAGTGCGCACGGCATTGAAGGCTTATCTCCTTTAGGTTTCACACTTCATGATTTGGCTCATATCGAGCTTTACGGGAAAAGAGCAGCACTGAGCAAATATGGCGCCATGCTATTTCAAAAAATGGTGGACGACAAAGTTCCTTATCAAAAAGCAACAGAAATTGCCATTAGCCGCGTTATTGAAGCAGAGAGGCTTCTCAAAACCATGCTTACACGCGCATTAGAAACCATTGATCAAAAAGCCTTTTCTGGAGAAATGTCGGCCACTGACTACGCAAAAGCGCTTCATGGATATTTTTATCTTCTTCACGAAAACCCACTTTTCTTTAGCCCACTTTTTGAGTGTGAAACATTTTCTGATCTACTTGTTAAAATGGGACTAAACTATGATTTGATCACTGAAGAAAAATTGATTCCATCTTTCTCCGCTTTAAACCCTTTTAATACTTCGCCTATTGATGGATCAACTTTATTATCAGATGTTGATATTGTCACTCAAATCATGTCAGACACATCAACTTTTGAAAAATTCAAAGTTGAAAAATATGATACATTTGATCCAACAAATGCAGTTGATCGCTTAGAAACAAAAGTCCATAGGTCTAGTTTCTCAATCGATGTTGAATTGCATTTTGAAAATGGAAATAATGTATCATTTGTTTTTCCAACACTTCGCCAAAGCCATCTAAATGCGCTTCACAGCTTACACTCCCTTAAAACTTTTTGGAATGACGAAAGTATTGATCCAAATGCACAAGATATAACCGCTGCCTATTCAAATATGGCAAAAATAACAATAGGAATCCAAGAAAGCGCAAATTACTTCTTAAGTCAAATTAACACAACCGAACTTGATGCTTTCTACACAGCAGAATCTTTGAGAATTCAAGAATTATTTAACGCCCAAGTTACCGCTGCAACACCACAACAGGTTCAAATTATATCAAGCCCATTACATCAAGAAGCACCTTCTTCCTTTGGTGGATATTCACCCTATGTTTTAGAAGAAACTAGATTGAGAATTGAAAATGACTTATTAAAACAATTAATGGCCCAAAGCAGACCAAATATATCATTAAAATCTCAAGCCCCAGTTGAATTCACCATGACATATGGAGATGCAAAATAACACTCATCTAACTTTTGGGAACAAATCAACACCTTGTTCCCAGCTTTCCATGCCCCAACAAACAACACCATTTGTCGTTTTTAGGGGCATGGAAATTTTAAAGACTCTTAAAATTTAAGCTTATATGTGATTTTCTTATATTGAGGTTTAATTTTAGAAAAAATGGCGAAGACCAGTTTACCCCAACCTAACCAACTCCAAACTGGGGTGGTATAGTCATGTTTTCACTCTCTGAGGCGATGAGGCCTACTTGGAGATTATCAAATGAACCATTTTGGATTCTCTGAAAAAAGGGGCATCCTCGAGTTCCTATCTTTTCTTTAGCGGCTTGACTAAGAAAAGATAATCTGATATAGTTTCTTAGTTTGAACAACTTAAGAAAAGATGGCTTATGAATAAAAGAATAGGAATATATATTACACAAAAGATCTCTGGTGAGTCATATAAAGCATATGTTCCCGCAAAACTGCCACCTGAGCCACCTATAGAGCTCACGATGCTTTATCCTTATCTCGAAAAAGCAACTCTGGCTTTAGCTGAATTAAATAGTATTCATAAGACTATTCCTAATACAGCGCTCTTTATCTACATGTATGTACGTAAAGAAGCTCTGCTTTCAAGTCAGATTGAAGGAACGCAGAGCTCTTTCTCGGATCTAATGCTATTTGAACATAATCAAAAACCTGAAGTCTCAATTGAAGATGTAGAAGAGGTGTCTAATTATGTTAAAGCTATAAACTATGGCTTAGAGCGCTTAAAAGATGATTTTCCTTTATCTCTTAGACTTTTAAAAGAAATACACGGTATTTTGCTTTCTGGTGGGAGGGGATCAAATCAAACGCCTGGAGAATTTAGAAGATCACAAAATTGGATTGGCGGCACCAGGCCAGGTAATGCTCTTTTTGTCCCTCCTCCCGTAGACCATTTAAGTGATTGCCTTAACGATTTTGAAAGATTTCTTCATGATAAAAGCTTGCCCGTTCTCATAAAAGCAGGATTGGCTCATGTTCAATTTGAAACAATACATCCTTTTTTAGATGGCAATGGTAGACTTGGCAGATTGGTGATAACCTTGCTTCTATGTACGAATGGTATGCTTGATGAACCAATTCTTTACTTAAGCATTTATCTGAAAGCTAATCGTCATACCTATTATGAGCTGCTGCAAGAAGTCAGAGAATCCGGAACTTGGGAAACATGGCTGGAATTTTTCCTCATTGGTGTAGAAAAATCTTCAAAACAAGCCATTCAAACAGCTACAAAAATTAATGATCTTTTTGAAAAAGATAGTGAGAAAATATCTCATTTAGGCCGTGCTAGATTTTCATGTGAACAAACACTTGAATACATGAAACGCCTACCTCAAGTGACAGTTCCTCTCCTTTCGAAGGAATTGAAAATAACTCAGCCAACAGCAAGAAGTGCATTAAATCACTTGCAGTCTATTGGAGTACTTACAGAAGTGAGTGGTAAGAAACGTGATAAAGTTTATATCTATCGTAAGTATTTAGATATTTTGGAAGATGGCGCAGAACCATTGATCTAGCAGAGAAGTCATAATGAACGCTCCATTCCAACATCATCAACATTTATGGCAAGAGAAGTCAAAAAGAGAGATTTTGAGGGTGAAATGGCAAAATTTAAGAAAGTGTGATAAGGGTCTAACGCTAAACGAAAACGCTAAGACGCGAGAAAATTTATCTTTAAAAAATCTGGCGGAGAGAGAGGGATTCGAACCCTCGATACGGTTTTGCCGTATACACGATTTCCAATCGGGCGCCTTCGACCACTCGGCCATCTCTCCGTATTCGAGCTTTTTTGCTCAAGGTCATGGGAAGAGATAGCATAATCTTTTACAAAGGTCAAACTTTTTTATAAATTTTAATAAATTCTTTATATTTTCGAGAGATTCTGATTAAGTGCGTAACATGAAGCAAGGGAAACAAGGATGATTTTATATTTTATTGCCATATTGATGCTTCTTAGTCCATTTCAGCCACAAGAGGCACAAGGATCTTCAGATGTATCTTCCGTTCAAGAGATTAAAACCATATTACCCCCCGAACAACTTACAAAACTGGTCCAAGAAGGCATTAAATTAGCTCAGCCTCCTTTGGATGCTTCTATTCCCGAAGGAAGCCCCATCCCTCAAAATACGGATTCTTCGGTTCTAAGTGAGCAAGATTTAATCGAAATCATGCAAACGCTTTTATCAAAAAGCACCCTAAAAAGGGTTGCACGCACGAAAGAAGATTATCAAAATCAATTGTATACAGGAATAGCTATTCTTGCTGAGCTTATTTCTAAAAAAAGCACTCAAGCATCAACTGAAAACATACTCAAAAATAAAATACTAGAAAAACTATTTGTGATGGGCTTTAAAATGCTCCAAGAAGCAGATCGATCACAAGATGGCATTTTAGATACCGCTCTTATATCTAAATATTTCAAGTGGGAACCAGATAAACCTTTACCCATGACAATTGAGGAGTTAACACGTGCTTTAAAGGGACGAAAAAATCCAGCAACAGCCAAATGCCCAGTGAAAGATTTTGGCACATTTCTTGTAAAAGGCGACCCCACAAACAACTTTAAAAAAGCGGCAAGACTTTGCGATCCTTGGAAATTAAAAGATGCCATTAGCGCATACGCTCAGTTTAAATCAAGCTCTATTTTCAAGGATGCAGAAGCAATGGAAAAATACGTTGTAAGTCAGTATTACTTGCGTGTTTTACAACGACTGAATAAAGATTTGGCAAATAGTGTTTTTCAAACCGAGAAAAAACTTCAAGCCAAACAAAAGAAAAAATTGATGGCGCAATACAAACAACAGATGGAAATCCTAGAAGCAGAATCTGTACGTAAACAGCAAATGATTTCTTTATTTTCCCCTGGAAAAATTGATGAAATTAAAAGAAGAGAAACTTCTGAACAAAATCCTGCTAAAAAAGCAGAATATCAAAATTTAATAGCCCTTTATGATGCGCAAGCAGACAGATCAGCTGCTCAAATTTCAGGACAGCCCGTTTTATTTTCAGCACCTTTTGTAGATGCCCCTTGTCAAAAAGCTCTTTTGGGTAATTTTTCAAAAATGAACAAAGATAATCCTGCAAAATGTTTAATAAACATCACTCAAAGTATTATGGAAAACAGGCGTAAATGGAAAACACACTGCCGTGTTTTGAAGAATTTTCAAGAGATTCAAATCATCGAACTTTTGCATAAAATTCAGATATGTTCAAACAAACAAGAGTAATTCTTTAAAAAAGGAATCAAATCGTATATAATGCTTTTCTTTAATGGAGAAAATAAAAAATGGCATTTGATGAATTTTTGAATCTACCAGGAACCCCAAAAGACTTCCGCATTGTTGTTGCAATGTCAGGCGGAGTTGACAGTTCTGTTGCTGCATGCTTGATGAAAGAAGCAGGGTATGATGTTGTTGGAGTCACATTACAGCTTTATGATTATGGCTCTGTTGCAAAAAAGAAAGGCGCTTGTTGTGCGGGCCAAGATATTTACGATGCTGCTCAAGTTGCTGCCAAAATTGATATCCCCCACTATGTTTTTAATTATGAAGATAAGTTCAAGCAAGGCGTGATTGATGACTTTGCTGATACGTACCTTAAAGGTGCAACTCCAGTTCCTTGCGTCAGATGCAATCAAACGGTCAAATTCAAAGACTTACTTCAAGCTGCAAAAGATTTAAATGCACACGCTCTTGTGACAGGACATTATGTGAGGTGGATTCAAAATGATGGTGAATCACAACTCCACAGAGGAATAGACCCTAAAAAAGATCAAAGCTATTTTCTTTTTACCACAAACAAAGAACAGCTTGATTTTTTAAGATTTCCCCTTGGTGGAATGAGCAAAGACGAAACAAGAGCCATTGCTGAGCGTTTTGGACTAGAAGTTTCAAACAAACCAGACAGTATGGATATTTGCTTTGTTCCCGATGGAAATTATGCTGCTGTTGTTGCAAAACTTCGCCCTGGCGCTTTAGATAAAGGGGACATCGTACATGTGGATGGCCGAATTATGGGACAGCATGAAGGAATCATTGGCTTTACCGTTGGGCAGCGCAAAGGAATTGGAATTGGCGGAGGCGATGCTCTTTACGTGATAAGACTGGATGCTGATTTAAAACAAGTCATTGTTGGCCCCAAAGAAGCTTTGGCAAAAGCATCTATTATGCTTCATGACATTAATTGGCTGGGACAAGACGTTCCCTTTATTAAAGCGAGCGTAAAGTATAGATCTTATCACGAGCCCATGGCTGCATTGATTGAATTCATTTCTAAAGACCAAGTAAAAGTCACATTTGATGAACCACAATACGGAATTTCACCAGGACAAGCATGCGTGTTTTATGACGGAACCAGAATGCTTGGCGGTGGATGGATTTCCTCTTAAAAAATGTATGATTTTTTTAAAAAAATAAAACAAGCGCTTTCGCCAAAACCTTCGCTATCCTTTTTAGATCACGGCAAACAGATTCCTATCTTTGGCAAAATTTATACTATAATTCATAAAAAAGGCCTTACAAACCGTGTTGTGATTGAAGATGATTGTTTAATAGCTTGCACCCGAAGCACTTCCTTTTGCCACTCCAAACTCATCATCAATTTTTTAAAGAAAACCCTTCACGATAAGGTGACGGTTATAAGTCATGAATATGCAAGAATGATTGGCAAAGAAATTTCCAACATCAGCGTTAAGAAAATGCGATCAAGATGGGGAAGCTGCTCTTCAAATGGCCGCCTATCCTATGCATTAAACCTTGTTTTTGGACCCCTGGAAGCGATTGAGTACATATGTGCACATGAGGTTGCCCATTTAAAACACATGGACCACAGTCAAGATTTTTGGAGTTGTGTGGGGAGTATTTTCCCAAGATATAAAATTGTTCGCAAATGGTTAAAATTAAATGGAAGAGAATTATTTACTTATGACATTTTTTGATAGTAAAAAATTAACTCCTAAAGTGAGACATTCTCACACTTTGTAAAAATAATTATTGACAAATTGTTTAATATACGGCATATTAGTTATATAATTTATTACAAAGGAATAAAGGCTATGAGAATATTAAAAAAAATTGCGTTAGGGGTGATGTTATGGACATTTGATGTGTGTGCTTGCGATAATCTTGACATAGAAAATTGGTTAAAGGAAGTCAAAGAAGCGAAAATGGACACTCATAGAAAGATAGAATTGGTTAATAAATGCCAAATCGCAAATTTTCGCCTTGATAACACACCTGAATATAATGCCATGTTTTGGATGCTGGAACACGCAAAACATGGCTATTCTTTACAGCTTCATAAAGAGGCTGAATTTGCTTTATTCCTTCGTAAGATGAAGGAATAAAACCCGGGTCTTTATTTTTAATGATAATACGCTTTTAGATTTTCCTCATACGCTTTTAGATTTTCCTCAAAATTTGAATCAATTCTTGAAAACTTTTCTTGATAAGTTTCAGGGTTAACTGACCTTGCAAATTCACAAAAAATATTTTTAACTTCTTGTCTTTTGGCTCCGATAGAATCCACTTGCACCTGAGCTATTTTTTTGCTTGTTGTTCGCGAATAATCTTGGCCGCCAATCATATGAGCATATTTTAATCCCGACACTTCATCAAGTGCTCGATTGTAGCCATATTGAAATTTAGTGAGTTGCGTGTGAACTGCTTGGCCCTTGTCTAATATGAGCTCAACAAGGAATAAATTATCAAGACGATGGATAGTGTAGCTGCTTACATTTTCCCTTGTGAAGCCACTTGGGTAATAAAGAGAGTCTACTCTTTGTTCCATGCTAATAACTTTTTGTAAGATCTCTTCATCACTCCCAGCTTCCCATGGATATTCCAAAGCATCATTCGCTTCTTCTTGTCTTTCTATATTGTATATATCACTTGTCGGAAAAAGTTCCGTTAGCGTTGATGCACGAAAAGAACCATCAAAGAATCGCCCATCTTCATGTAGAATTTCAAAAAATCCATACAGATATTTCCGGTATGTTCCTTTTAATATTGATCCAGCAGAATGCATGCTATCTATTTCGTTTAAAATAGATTCCAAAGTTTCTGTGATAAGATCATGTTTTTCTTTTACGTGCTCTACAACAAAATTTATAAAATCACTCTTAATTATTAGACCTTTCTTGTGAGCCCTGTAAACCAAATCTGCAGCATAGTCACGTATAGAATCCCTTCTTTTATTAAATAAAACGTGCCCACCTATGTCATGCACAGTCACACCAAAAGGGCTAAAATTAGAAATTCCATGAACGTTTATTTCAGGATTTTCTGTGTTGGGAAAAGCGACTAAATGACGAAACTTAATAAGGTTTTCAATCATAAAGGGAATATCTAACACGCCTCCTCCCAAAATAGGATATACAATTTCTGAGATAGATCTAAACAGAAGATTATTTATTTCCGTTTGATATGGTTGTAGAGTTGTCATTCTATCAAACTCTTCTGTAGTGTTTCTTCTTTCGAATTTCGTCAGGGCATATGGATTTGAACTGGATAGCTCTGAACTGCCATTTTTTTCTTTTTCGAAAAAAGAATAGTCAAAGTATGTCCATGTTGGTCGCCCTGCCTCTGTTGTTCCTATAAGCGACTCTGTAAGAAATGAAGACATTTCCCCAGCAGAGTAAAGAAGCAGATCTTTCTCATCTTGTCGCATGCTTTGACTTTGCGCTGCTTGCAAAGATACCATTGCTCTCCACAAAAAAGTAGAAGAGGTTTTAAACTTAAGGTTGTGATTGATATACTCTTCAAAATAATCTTTATCTCCTTGAGTGAATCTTTCATCCACAGGAAGATCTTGAATATATGTGCGAAGTTTTTCCCCAAACTCTTGAACAAGAGGATAATATTGAGATTTTCTTTCTATCACAACGTGCGCATTGAATATTGGGAAAAACTTCTCCTCCACTACCTGCTCGCCACCCCTCGTGAGTGGTTGTTGGTCTGTTGACACAAAAGAAAGTGGCGAGTTTCCTGAAGCAAAAACAGGATTTGTGGCTGCAAATAAGCCTAAAACAATAGATGCTAATAATATTTTTTTCATTTTGAGATTTCTCCATTTTAAATTTGATTCATGATCATAACTTAATATACACATAGCGCATACATCAAAATATTTCAAGGGTGAAAATTAAAATTCACTTAAAAATTGATGATAATCTTTTAAAAAGGTCAGCATTAGCTCTTTAATCGCAAAAAGGAAAACAAAAAAACCAAAACCAATTTGAAGCGGTTGAGAAAGCATAAAAATTTGAACTTGCGGAATAAGTCTGTTTAAAATTCCAAGGGAAATTGAGATCAGCAGGCCAAATATAATCACAGGTGTTGCAAGCTTTAACCCCAAAGAAATAATGTTCTTAGAGGTTTTTAAAAGCATAAGCCCCATATCATGAAATTCAAAAGAACCTGCTGGAATTAAAGAGTAACTTTGATAAAAAATACGAATCAAATAATGGTGCATATCCGTTGTAATAAGCAAAAGCGTTCCTGCAATCATTAAAAGATTTGAAGGAAGGCTGATTTGCCCTCCCATATTAGGTGAATGAAATGAAACGTTGGTCAGGCCTATGGCTTGTGAAATAAGACTTCCAGCAAACTCTAAAATTAAAAACATAAAGTTTAAAACCAACCCCAAACACGCACCAATCATAATCTCATGAACAACCATAATGGATAAAAGACTGGGCGAATCAATTCCTTTGGGAAAACTCTGCGAAAGAACAGGTGCCATCACCATCATTGTCCAAAATGCAAAATAAACTTTAATCCTTGATGAAATGGCATTTTGAGAGAACACAGGAACAAAAAATAAAAAAGCCCCAATTCTTGCGAAAATAAGACCATAAATCAAATAATCTAAAAAATTAACTGAGTACTTCATGTAAGGTTCATGATTTTATCAAAAACCTTGGTCGAGAGTTTTTGAATAGACTCAAGCATGAATGGGAAAGAAATTAACAAAACAAGACCAATTCCCAAAGCTTTTGGAATGAAAGATAGTGTTGCTTCTTGAATTTGCGTTAAGGCCTGGATAAGAGATACGACCGTTCCTATAACAAGAGCGGTTACAAGTGCTGGGGCGCTTATTTTAATAACAACCCATATCATTTCTCTTAAAAAATCAAGAACTTCGATATTGGTCATTATGCCCTCATCTGAAATTAGTCGCTTGTAATTGGTGCCCCCGGGGAGAGTCGAACTCCCACGTCCTCACGGACAACAGATTTTGAGTCTGCCGCGTCTGCCAGTTCCGCCACAGGGGCCCTTACAAAGCTAAAAATGACTATATATTAAAATAAAAAAACGTCAAGTAAAAAATTTGCTTCATCTTAGATTTTATGTTTTTTATGCACAAACAACACATGGTTTTTTTTACCCACCGAAAGCTTTAAAACGCCATCACTGTTAAAATCAGAAACTGATGTCACACAATCATCTGATACAACAGGTTGATCGTTCATTTTAACGCCTTTACCTTCGATCAACTTTCGCGATTTGGACAAAGACTCTCCAAGTCCTGATTTTATCATCAAATCAATTAGCTTGTGCTCATATGAATCCAATTCAAACAAAGGAAGCGATGTTTCAATGACAGAATTTTTGATCAAATATCCAACCGAAGAATTTTCAAATAACGATGCTGCTGTTGCAAGGGCGTCTTCAACGGCTTTTTCTCCATGTGCAATTTTGGTCACTTCATTGGCCAAGATTTTTTTTGCTTCATTGATTTCTGCCCCTTGAAGTGCTTCAAGTCTTTCAATTTCAGACAAAGGAAGATCAGTAAATAGTTTCAAGAACCTTCCAACATCTGCATCTTCCACATTACGCCAATATTGCCAAAATTCAAACGTTGATCGCATAGAAGGGTTTAGCCATACTGATCCTTGGGCTGTTTTTCCCATTTTTTGGCCACTAGAATTTGTAATTAAAGGCGAAGTAATCGCATGAACATCTTTACGTAAAACCTTATGGATTAAATCAACACCATTAACGATATTCCCCCACTGATCAGATCCCCCACATTGAATCGTGCAATCATATCGCTTATTAAGCTCTAAGAAGTCATATCCTTGCATGATCATATAATTAAACTCAAGAAAAGATAAAGGTTGTTCACGATCAAGTCTAATTTTCACTGAATCGAAACTAAGCATACGGTTAACCGTAAAATGTCTCCCATAATCACGTAAAAAATCAAGATAATTCAACGAACCAAGCCATTCATAATTATCAAGGAATAATGCGTTATTGGAAGTTCCTTCAAACTTTAAATAATTCTTGAAATTCTCTTTAATTCCTGAAAAATTTTTGGCAATAGATTCATCATCTAAAATTGGACGCGTTTCATCTTTAAAAGAAGGGTCACCCACACGTGTTGTCCCACCTCCCATAAGGGCGATGGCTGTGTGTCCATGTTTTTGAAACAAGCGCAAAATCATAATTTGAACAAGATTCCCAATATGAAGGCTTGGTGCGGTTGCATCAAAGCCAATATAAGCTGTCCGCCTCCCAGAAGACAAATGGGGCTTTAAATTTTGAATATTGGTTGTTTGATGAATAAATCCTCTCCAAGAGAGTTCATTTAAGAGTTCACACATATTCTACCTTTTAAAAATTTGCTGTTTTAGAAAAATCACTTGCCTGTTTTGATAAAAAACTTTCAATAGATTTTCCAAGTAAATCAAGCTTGTCATGAAAAAAATGATCAGCATCTTGAATTAGATCAAACGTCACATTAACACCTTTTTGATTATCAAGCTTTTTAGCAAGGGCTTGCACTGTTGTCCAATCAACAATAGAATCTTTAGCACCTTGAACAATAGAGCCATTAACTGTACAAGGAGTAAGAAAGCTGAAATCATAAAGATTAGCAGGGGGGCTGACAGCAATAAATTCACCAACATCGGGCCTTCTCATCAAAAGCTGCATTGCAATCCAGGCACCAAACGAAAAACCACTAATTAAACAACCAGAAGCATTGGGATTAAGGCTTATAAGAAATTCAAGTGCCACAAGCGCATCTCTAAGCTCGCCCTCACCATGACCATATTTCCCTTCCGAACGCCCTACTCCTCTAAAATTAAATCTTAAAACATTAAACCCTTGAGCTGCCAAAGTTTTATACATTGTATAAACGACCTTGTTATTCATAGTTCCGCCATGTTGGGGGTGGGGATGAAGAATCAAAGCAATGGGGGCATTGTCTTTTGCTCCTAAGTGATATTTAGCCTCTAAACGTCCTTCAGAGCCATTGATCATAATCTCTGGCATAATGCTTTTAGTCTCCTTCTTTGTTGATAATTTAGGCTACACAATAAATAAATCTATCCAAAAAAAACTTAACTTGCAAACAAAAAAAGTGTATGACTGTAATTAGATATTTTTTAATGAAAGATTCGGCACAATGTTTTTTACATTCATATCTCTTGCAATGCCAATTGAAACAGCTAGCATAATTGAAGAAAGCACTGCAAAAATTCAGGTTTTACACTCTCAAAGCGATCTTAAAGGATGGTTCGAAAAGAATTTTGAGCGTTATGCAAATTTATTTATTTTAGATAAAGACGAAATTTTAAATATGATTTCAAATATTTCAATTGAAAAACTCACAAGACTCCTTGAAGTTATGAATCAGAAATCTGATCAAGAGCGTATCAGGCTCCTTAAATCCATCGTTGAGGAAGAAAAAATGTCTATCCACACTAGAGAAGAAGCACCAAAAACAGAAACCAAACCATCCCCAAACCCTGCTCCTAAAGTTTTGTTTTTCAATCACCAAACTTTATTGGCACTTGTAATTGATGTTTTTCCAGGAATTCAACCAAAAGATCAAGATAAAGCTCTTGAATTCATAGAAAAGTTATGGGTAAGATTTGGAGAAGCGCAAATATATAAAGCTTTTCATGAGCTTGTAAATAAAACTAATTATTTAAGTTTGACAATTGATCAAAAAATAAACGTTCTTAAAAAAAATCTTCAAGAATCAAAGCACGCGTTTTAAAAAAAATAATTTTGTCAAAAGATAAAAATTTATTGACAAAATATTTATTTTTTGCCATAATGAAATATATCTTGAATTTTAACCCCATAAGCCTTATATAAAATCAAGTATATTTTTTAATATTTTAAACAAAAAGGACAACTAAAAATGAAAATAAACATGCTTTTAATGCAAATAATATTGATATTTATACCAGGAATCAACCTAAATGCTTCTTCAACAAGCATTTTAACTGACCCAGACACCCATCTTACCTTGACTCAAAAGTGGCAAATTTTACAAGAAGCAAGAGAAGAATTTAGAAATGGCAACTTAATGTCATCTAAACCCAAATTAATACGCCTTTTTAATCAAGGTGTTCTAATGACAATTCCTTTTTTAAAAACCATGAACGACCTTGATGAAGAAATTGCCCAAAGTTTACCCCCTTTAAAACAAACAGGCATGGCATCCTCATTTTTTAAAGGAGAAGATCTATCATTTCTTCCAATACATCAAATTCTTTTAAGCGCTTATGATAAAAAAGAAGACCCTAAAAAGATTTTTTTTATTGCTTCAAATATAACTGAAGGAGATAAGGTACGCCCACATCAAGAACTCTCATATTGGTATAGATTTGCTGCAAACATGGGAGATGTTGATACCCAGTTTTTATTCTCTCAAAAACTTCGTCTTGGAAAACTAGGTTTTAATCGAAATATCAACGCCGCATTTGAATGGCTTGAGCGTGCAGCCAAAAGATGTGATGCAGAAACTGCAAAAGGGAAAAATCCGAACAACCTGTGCTCGATACTTTCTAGTCCAGGGCAGATTTACTTTGATATCGGCGCCTTGTTTAATAATGGAGATGGAACACCTCAAAATCACCAATTAGCTGCCGACTATCTTTTAAAATCAGCGAATCTTGGATTCGAAAATGCTCCACAAAGCTTCTTGAAAATTATCCAAAACTCTGATCTTTCATCACAATACATTCCAGAGCAGAAAAAATGGCATAGGTTTTTAAACACCCCAGCAAATTTATATAAATTATCAATCTTAAAAATAACATCCCCTCAATCAGAAGAAGAATATCAACAAGGAATTCAAGACTTAGAAAACATCGCGCGAAATGAACGACACCCTCATATGAGCAGTGCAAATTTTATACTTGGGTGTTTTTTATCAAGAGATAGAAATCTAAATGAATCCAACAAGAAATTCAAAGCAAGGATTTCGCGAGCAAAGGCTTTTCTAGAAAAAGCATATATAAATCGACACAGTCTTACCATTTCAGAAAAAACACAGTTGGCTATGAATATGCTCATTCCATCATCAATTTTAAGCAGGCATAAAAATGATAGCTTTGAACTTCTAAAAGAATCCCTCAGAAATGGTGTCAACTGTCATACACATTTAGGAACTTGTTATGAACATGGGATAGGAACTCCAAAAAATTATGAAAAAGCTATCGAATTTTATGAACAAGGAATTATCACACAAGAATCTGATCTAAATAGCCTGTCAATTGCTTTAAATGCATCAGGATTCTTATATTTACAAAAAGGAAACTATATAAAAGCATTTGAAAAATTCAATCAAGGCATCAAACATAGGTTTACCACATCTTATTATAACTTAGGTATCATGTGGAGAGACGGCTTAGGTCGTCAAGCTAATTGGGCAAAAGCAATTGATATGTTTTTAATCGCCGCAGAAAAAGGTGATAAAGACGCACAATATGATTTAGCTCTAATGTATGCAAATATAGGATGGTTTGACGAAGCATATGATTGGTATACTCAATCAGCAAAACAAGGTCATATTCTTGCAAGACAGAATCGAGTCGTCTTATGTCTAGAAGGGTTTAAAAAAGAAGGGGTTTCTCTTGACGAGATAAGACAAGATTTAATCCAAAATGTAGAGCTTGAATGCGCAGAGTCAAAACTTGCTCTTGCCATGTCGCTTAGCTGTGAAACAGCTTTAGGAATCCCCGTAAACATCACAGACAGTATTCGTATTTTTGAATCTTTAATATCAGATCCAAATGAAAAGATATCCTCCATGGCAAAAATATTTTTAACACGCCTAAAACCAGAAGATACAAAAACAACAAATCACGAAATCTTTGAACCAGAAGATCAAGATATCATCGAAAACTTCACAAAAGATACAAAAGATATCGAACAAGCTGATATTGAAAACATGTTAAACATCATGAGCAAACCTTCAAAAAGCCAAAAAAGGCTTATTAGAATGGCCAGCGCAGAAGCAACCCCACAAGACCCTGTTCAAACAGATACGCCGGAAAGAAAGCCCTTCACTCCGCCCACATTCACAGATGAACAAAAAAGCATTTTGCAAGAATTTGCACAAAGAAAGAAAAAGACAAATGTGAACCCCCGCGCATTAGCAGATATTATAGAAACCTTCAAAACACATGGATTATGGAGGAAAACAGCAAGTGGTGATTTTCTTCATTATGATGATTTAACATTTTCAACGCACAGATCTCATGATGATTCTATTGCTGTTGGAGCCATTACGGAACTTATGACATTTATCAAGAATGTCCTTCAAAGAATAGGATAAAAACTTTTGATTAACCTATTTTTAATAATTGACGTGCGTGGTGAAAATCTTTATTCTGATTGTTAAGGAGAAAATGAATGATATTAACCGATAATAAACAACTTCGATTACGATTTTCGATTGTGTGTTTGGTTGTGTCTTTTGGAATGGCATTATGGGAATACAAAACAACACCTATACCACTTAAAGATTTAACACCCCCCACATCTCTTCAAGTTGAAATTGCGGCCCCCAGCGAGCCTTTATCACAAGTCTCGACCGTGCCATCATCAATGTCGAATTTAAAACGTCCACGTTTACAAATTATTGAAATCCTCAAAGGTAAAACATTTGAAAATGTGTTGCTTGATGCTGACGTTGATAAAATTGTTGTACAGGACGCTTTGCGTGTTTTGAGAAAAAGCTTTAACCCTAAGGATTTCAAAGAAGGGCAAGAAATTACACTGCGTTTTGATGTCTTAAAAACAGGCGAAGATGTACGTCTTGTTGAGCTTAGTTTTGCACCATCACTTGGAAATCGAATTTTCATGAAAGCGCAAGAAAATGGTATTTTTAAGCTTGAAAAATCACAAAAACCACTCACAAAGCAAACTAAAAAAGTCACAAGCGTTATTCAGACAAGCTTTTTATCAGATGGATTAAAAGCTGGAATTCCAGCCAAAATTTTACATGAACTGATCAAGTCATTCAGCTTTGATGTTAACTTTTCCCTTGATTTACATCCAGGAGATAAATTTACAGTTTTATTTGAAACCCTCAAAGACGAAGAAGCCAACCTTGAAGGAGGCGGCGATGTTCTTCACGCAACATTGGAATTAAAAGATGCGCATGTATCTATTTTTAGATTTTCGGCAAACGGAAAAAACTTTGATTACTATAAACCAAACGGCGAAGGCATCAAAAAAGCCATGCTTGCAACTCCTATTAACGGCGCCAAAATGAACGATGGATTTGGCATGCGTAAACACCCAGTTCTTGGCTTCACACGCATGCACAAAGGTGTTGACTTCACAGCGGCTCCTGGGACTCCAATTGTATCAGCAGGTAAAGGTGTGGTTGAGAGAATGGAATATCATCCAACTTATGGATATTATGTAAAAATTAAGCATAACTCTGAATACTCAACTTTATATGCGCATATGTCACGCTTTGCAAAACCACTTAAACGTGGAAAAACAGTTGATCAATCAGAAATTATTGGATACGTTGGACAAAGCGGGCTTACAACAGGCCCTCATTTACATTTTGAATTGCATCAAAATGGCGTTCAAATCAATCCCACACGTATCAAACAAATGCATGGTGGCGGGAAACTTACAGGGAAAGAATACAAAGCATTCCTTGAATATAAAAAGAAACTTGAGGAGTTAATGAAATGACGACATCTTATCTTTTTTATGCCATGCTTGTTTTTATGGGTCTGGCTTTAGGCGCAGTAATTTTTGGACTAGTTCAATCAATCAAAGGAAGCGTTAAAACCAATCTTAATTCTGGCAAAGCAATGAAAGTTCGAATTCTTTTTCAAGGCCTGGCTTTAATTCTTTTTGGTGTTTTAATGTATATAAATAAAGGAGGAATTCATGGTTAAACTTTCGCGTATTTATACACGCACAGGAGATAATGGAACAACAGGTCTTGGCGATGGAAGCCGTGTCTCAAAGGACTCTTTGCGCATAGAAGCCATTGGAACAATTGATGAGGCAAATGCAGCTTTAGGTGTATGCAGACTCTATGCAATGGGGCCTGAAGACCATATGCTTTCTTGCATTCAAAATGATTTATTTGATGTGGGGGCTGATTTATGTACACCATCAAATCCAAATAAAATCTCTTTAAGAATCACACAAAAACATATTAAAAGACTAGAAGAAGAAATGGATGAAATGAACAAAACATTATCTCCTTTGACCTCTTTTGTACTTCCAGGAGGAACGCCTCCTTCTGCTTTTTTGCATCAAGCCAGAACCATTGTAAGACGCTCTGAAAGAGTTCTTGTTGCATTATCTGCTCATGAATGGGTTAATGAAGATTTGCTCAAATATGTGAATCGTTTATCCGATCACCTATTCGTAATGGCACGCTATCACAACTCCCATGTATGCGGAGATGTTTTGTGGGAACCTGGAAAATATAGTGAATAAACAAGATCTTGGAAAGAGATCTTTCAGGCAAGGATTTCTTGGGGAAATCAAAGCCCTTACATTTTTAATATTCAAAGGGTACATCCCTTTGAAATGGAGATATAAAACAAAATATGGAGAGATTGATTTAATCGTAAGAAATAAAAAAACATTGATATTTGTTGAGGTGAAAACAAGACCAAATTTTGAAAAAGGATACGATTCAATTTCATATGAACAAAAACGCCGGATAGAGTTTGCCTCCGATATTTTTATAAAAAAAAACAAAAAATATAAAGATTTCGGATCAAGATTTGATGCAGTCATTATTTCGCCCTTAAAATGGCCTGTTCATTTAATTAATTTATGGTAAAAAAAATGGAAGAAATTTTAAAAAGACTCTCTCTTGCAAATCCTGATCCAAAAATTGAATTGGATTATGTGAATGGTTTTACACTTGCAGTTGCAGTCATTTTATCAGCCCAATCAACAGATAAAGGTGTTAATAAAGCCACAAAAGCTTTGTTTGAAAAAGTCACCACGCCTCAAGAAATGCTAGAACTTGGGGAAGAAGGGCTGAAATTTTATGTCAAAACCATTGGTCTTTTCAATGCAAAATCAGCCAATATTATAAAATTTTCAAAAATGTTGATTGAAAAATACAATGGAATACTCCCCCTTGAAAAACAAAAATTAGAAGAGTTTCCAGGAATTGGACGAAAAAGTGCCAATGTTATTTTAACAGTGCTAACCGATCAAGAAACATTCCCTGTAGATACTCATGTGATAAGAATAGTCGCTCGCCTTGGAATCACAACACATAAAGATCCATTAAAAATAGAAGCCGTTCTTGAAAGAATTGTCCCCAAACAGTACAGAAAAAATGCTCATCATTGGCTTGTTCTGCATGGCAGATATATTTGCAAAGCAATCAAACCAAAATGTGACGAATGTGTATTATCTGATATTTGCCCTTTGTTTATTGCAAAAAACAAATAAGAACACTTTCAAACAAACATAAATAGTTTGTATAAAATTAATTAAAGGTGTGAAAAATGAAGTTATTTAAGTGTATTTTAGCGTTATGTTTTCTTGCTTCATGCGCTGGAGGAGGAATTCCTTCCTTTAAACAAGCAATTCCTGGCGTGAATAAAAGATTAATCATTCACAGCGGAATGAATGCTTCTTCTGTCACACCTTGGGCAACAACAGTCACCCCCAAAGATATAACGATGGACTTTGCAGAGGCTAGTGATGATGTTTTTTTAAATCCCACATACATCGCTCATCCAGGAGATTTAAAAGCATTGACATCAATTTCAGGGCAATACAGAGGAGCTTTTTCTGAAATTATCATCGAACATATGGGTTCATGTTTACATGACACATTTACAGGTTCCCCAACAACTGAATCTTTTTTGGCCTGTGATGCGGAATCAAAAACATGTTATCAAAACTTATACGATCTTCTCAAAGTTTATCACTTCATGCTCAGCCCTAACGGGACATTAACATACAAAAGCAATGTATACTCTGCAGCAGGAGCTAATGGGAAAACCGATGGTGGTCGTGATATGGCACTTCTTACGGCTAGATATTCAATTGAGAAAATGTTTGGCTGGGACCCTCATAAAGGCTTAACATCTGATACATTGCTTAAATACTTTCAAGATTTCTATACAAATATGCTAAACACATATTTTAGTTCGGTAACAGTCTCAATTAAAACAGATGACCTTTATGCTAAATTTAGACCTGCTCCAAACCCTTGGTATTATATGGAAATCAAAATGCAAAGAAAAGCCCTTCCCAGCGAAGATCCCGCCGCTGCGCCACAAACTCCTTCAATGATGGGGAGATTTTTAACAGGATCTCAATCTCCCGTTCCAGCAGGAGTCCCTACCCCGGCAACTTCTGGTTTTCCAGGACTGAACTTTTAAATGGATAAGGTATTGATGGGTGCCTTGGATAACTTTCAAGGAGTTCTATCGCTTCTGCATGACTTTTCTCTTTTGCATAAACAAGAGCGGTGCCGATATTGTCTTCCATTAAAACATAAGATTTTCCAAATCTTAAATTCAAAAAATCATTCATAATATGCGTTTGGTTATACGAAGCAGCATCTTCAAATGATCGAAGCACGGCCCAATTATGGGGTTTTAATCTCTCGCAATATCCCAAAATCTCTCTTATGGCCCCAGAATTCCCTCTTTTTGCAGCAGCTTTTAAGAACTCATTTGAATCTTGACGGCGCACGATCAGCTTCTTCATATTCAGCTGTTTAAGCATTGTATCAATGACCATGCCCATATTTTCATCTTCTTCTTCCATTCCAAAAAGAAGATCAAAAAATTCTTCAAAGTTACGAATATGAGATATATCAAATGTCACTAAACCTTGATTCATCAATCCATGCCAAAATTGTTGTAATGGAGATGAAGGCTCGTACAATTCTTCTTCAAAAGCAGATTTTTTTAATTCCGATGCGTTAATGGAAAGTATAGAAAAAAACATAAATAACAGAAAATAAAACACGATATTTATCCCTTAACGTTGCTTAGAAGCAAGAGCTCCCATATACGAGGTCATATTATTCATCAATGCCTCCATTTGCCTTAATGTCTCTTGAAGTCTTGAAAATTTTGTAATAATGTATTGTTTATCACGTTCAAATTTATCACTCAATCTTGTAAGCTCATTTTTAAGCGCATTGCTTTTATCTTTTAAATTTTCTTTTTCAACCGAAAGAGATCCTTCAATATCAAGAACAGATGAGAGATAGTTGTTAAGTTTATCAGCAATCCCTTGTGATAAAACAACAGTTGTTGTGGCAGAATCGCCATCTGCAATCGTGGCATTTACATAGGCCATTTTAATGCCTTCAAAAATGGTGTCATCTGGCGCAATAAGACGCAAACCACTTCCTGTATCTTCCACTGTTCCAGTATGGCTAATAGCGCCTTTTGTAAATGTAACGCTGTAATCAGCTCCTGTTCGCGAAACTGTGACAGAAATAGACTGCCCTGCAATATCGCTTGAAATAGCATTTGGGTGATCCGATACAATAAAATTTACATTTGAAAGCTGGGGTTCAAAAGCAAATAAACGCCTTACTTGATCAAGAGACCCTAAAAGCTTGCTGTCCAAAATTCCATCGTCAATAATCAATTTATTTAAAATATTTTGTCCATCGCTTAAAGATGAGCTTAAAGTTTCACTATCCGATCCTTCAATTGTAATACCAATGTCTGCTAAAATCTGAATTTGACCAGAAGCAATTCCTGTTCCTCCCCCAAAAAGACTTGATCCTATTGTGGTATTTAAAGTATCTAAAAAAGTATTTCTGGCAAGATATGCCTCTTTTGAATAGTTGTTATCGTTATTTTCATCACGGGCATGCTGGTCCACAAAAAAATCTACAAAATCATTATAAGCTTTTACGAAATTCACAATATCAGTTTTTGTTGAATCTAGATTTGGCTCGATGCTCACATTAACAACATCACCAGGAGCGGCGGAAATGGGTTCAATTGTCACTCCTTCTACCAATGTTGTGATAATATTTGTGGGATGATATGTGTCAACACCATTGAAAATAATATGAGCGCACAAACTTTGATCTGTGGCACTTGATTCTGCTATATTAAGACTGCTCATAAGCCCGCCTGTATCGGAAAGTTCTATCTTTTTTCCAGTTTGCGTGTGAGATAAGTTAAGCCTAAAATCAGATGCTCCCGCTTGAACAATTGATGCTCTGACATTGGTTAATGACGAAACGGAGTTAATTTCATTACGAATCTGCTCCAGCGTCATGCTGGTTGTAATAGTTACAGTTTGAGGGTCATTCCCTGTGCTTGCAAGAGTAAGAGTCCCGTCATAGTTTAAGGCAGTATCCAAAGCCCCCCCAGAAGAACTTGATGCAGCGAATCTGTCGGCTTTTGCCTTGGTTTGAACTTGTAAATCAAAGTTTTGATTGGGAGTATTATCAGTCACGGTAAAAGCAACAACGCTGATTGCAGGCGCGCCTGAGGCTGTGTATGGTGCATTTGCACGCTTTTGCTTAAATGAAGAAGTAGATCCACTGGTGTTTAAATTGCTCAGCTTTGCGGCAACTGTTCGAATAGAGGATATTTTTTCTTCCATTTCAGAAAAAGCCGCCATGACTTTTGTTTGATGCTCTATGTCCTCTTTTTTCTTATCAAGAGGCATCTTTCCGACTTTGATTTGAGAATCAACAATTTCACCAATGTCGATCCCCATAATTTTGCTGTTGATTAAAACTTGACCGTTATCCTGAACGATCGTTTTGCCCATGCTGCTCCCAATTTCTGGCATATCTTAGCATTCCTATTATTGCTTTTTCTTCTTTTTACTACCAAATCCCAACCCTGAGAGCATACTCTTACCCTTGGATTTGACTTTATCTTTATTCTTAGATTTAGCGGCCATTCCCATAGCTGCAGCAACTCCTCCTAAGCCCATAGCCGTTGCCGCTCTATTAATAGCAGTTCCGCAAGGCTCGTTTTGAGTTTTTGCGCAAGCACGTTTTGCCGTTGCCATAGAAATACAGCTTGCATATACAGCCATTTTTCCGGCAAAATCCATATTTTGCCCTGCCCCTTTATCTTTTGAGCTATTTTTCCACTTACCATGATAGCTTTTTTTGAATTCTGGAAGCGCGGTTTCAGCTGGGGGCGTTTTTGTTGCAGCCGCTCCTTCTTCAGTTGATGCAGATGCTTGGGGAGCTGCAGACCCTGCTGATAACGTTGAGATGAAACTTGTGGCGATATCTGCTGGTGTTTTACCTTCAATCAGCTTACGGAGTTTCTCCTCCATTACTTGACCTTTTGTTTTTCCTTTGCTTCCGCCCTCTTTGGTCACATCTTCATTCAAAAGAGATTTTAATATTTCAAGAGCTTTTTGAGCCCTATCATCAGGAGATTTCTTTTTGTTTGGTTTTTTTGCGCTCTCTGTAGTTGTTTCTTCAGAAGCTGTCGGGGCCTCGTCTCTTTTTACAAGGCCTACAGCAATTGATTTCTCGCATAAAATACGCATAGTGGTTAGATCATTTCTTTGTGACGGTGTTAATTCATCGGCAACATCGGAAATTGTAGCAGAAGTAGAGGTTTTTTTCTCTCCCTCTTCTTCCGTCCCAAACGCACCCAAAGGCAAAGCCATCATCATCATTAAAATCTTTTTCATCTTTTCCACCTTATAATTATTCATTACAACAATCATAAGATGAAAAAGCTTAATAAATGATGAATTTTTATGCGTAGGCTAAAAAAACCTAAATCTTGGCTTCTACTCCAAATTGAAATATTTCATGATCTTGCGCAAAAGATGTATTCACATAAACACCAGACGCTGAATCAAAAGTAGCTTTCGCACCTAAGGAAAACTCGATATATGCACCTTGTTTTTCTTGGAAGGTTTGATTCCCTTGCGTAAGGCTTAGACCATGACCGGTAGAGTTTTTGACTTCAAATGCAGCAAAGGCATTAAAGGGAATGGATTTAAGGCTAAAGTCACAAGACACATCAATTCCACCTTCTATAAAAAAGGCATTTTCTTTTTGAATTTCAAGATTAAACGTGCGATTATGATCAATGATTTTTCCTTCCAGTCCAAAAATCCTTTGATACCCCGCGCCCAGTCTTGGTGCAACTTTAAAACCATTCTCACCAAAGGTTTTAGACAGTTGTGATGCAAAAAGCGCGAAATAATTATGCGCATCCAAAGAGGATGATTTGGACATACTCACATGATGTCCCATATGAGCAAAATTTGTCCACTTCATCCCAAAAGGTGAAGAAATTCCATACACGCCAGCATCAAAGCCATTCAAATCATCAAACGCCCCATAAGCCCCAATTTTTCCACCAAAATCAAGAGCATAGGATGTTTTTTGATCTTGCTGTTTTGACACAAACTTCAACCCATCATGAGATGATTTTTGAGCACCATACATGAAGGAAGGAGAGTTCAGGTAATTTTTAAAATCACCTCCAGGGGATGCAAGATTTTCAAAAAGACGATCCGTATTTAAAGAAATATAAGGAACAGTTTTAAACCTATTAAATGTAAATTTATAAGCTGACCCTTCTATTCTTGCATTCCCTTCAACATTAACAAACTCAACACTTGAAAAATCACCCACAATGGGATTTGATCCTTGAATCAAAGTATATTCTCCAAGAGCTGCATTTTTAAGGGCGGATATCTTTAAAACTCCTGATAAAGACACATCACTTTGCGATTGAAGGGGCATTGTTTTATCACTTGTCAGGGTAATTTCAGTATTGCCAGAGGGTTTATCAAAAGACCTCACTTTTAAGGTCTGACCAGTTGATAACAACAGTGTTCCTCTTGATGTAAATTTTCCACCAATGATGCCATATCCAGATAATGAAAAAGCAGAAGGAAGATCCAAATCAAAATCTATTTTTCCTCCCTTAATCAAGATAACATTATCTTTTGCTGTCTTAAACCGAAAATCTCCTGTTGCTTTTTCTAAAACAGCGCCTTGATCCAATGTTGCTTTTTCAACCCAAAGTTCTCCTTTGGAAAGAGCAATGGTTCCTTGCGTTAAAATCAAGGTCTTCACCTCAAGCTTTGATGCTGCAGCATCCAAGCTCAACGTTAAATCTTTATTATTTATATCCAAAATCGCAAGATTCAAGGGTCCGACCACATGAATCGTTCCAGCTTTAAGGCCACCGTCCAAAAATACAACCGAAGCACTGGATGCATTATCCACATTGGTAATACCTTTAATGGTGTTAGAACCAAGGTCAAAAACACCCTTACGCCAATTATCAGCCCCATCCCACTGATCATTTGCACCAGTTTGTCGCAAATAAACCGTTTCGCCATTGACATCGGCCGAAAGAGAGGAACTGGACACGCCCCCAGAAATCCCTCCAGATCCACCACCACCGCCTCCACCACATCCAGCAATAAAAACACATGAAACAAATAAAGATAGGTTATAAAGCTTAGGTCCAAACATGATCTTTTCCTTAAAAAAACAAACCAACAAAACCATTTGCTCAAAAAATCATGAGAAAGTCAAATGGTTTTGTTGGTTTTTCAGGATCTATTCTAAAATGATTCTAAAATTCCTGAAGCATTAAATCTTTTTCGGTCATTAACTCGTAATTGCAGAACTTCTTCCCAGTCCACAACTTTAGCATTAATTTTAATCCATTCTTTTTGAAATGTAGCCCATTTAAGTAGGTAATAATCTGAACGCCCCCCATAATTAGGATCTCCTCCGTATAATCTAAAATGATCTAGATATAATCTTTGTCCATCAAAACCCCACTGTTGTTGGAACTTTCCATCCCCAAACTCTCCTGCTGGCAGTCCGTTTCGAATAAGTTCATCAGAAATTACTTTGACAATCCCTGCTGTACACAAATTTTTCAAAGCTTCTTGATAAATCCGGATATACTCGCGCTTAGCCCCTTCAATACCCCCCACAATATTATCTGGCAGCAAATTTCGAACAAACTGAGCACCTGTATTATTTAAATTATCCCGAAATGCTGTCTTTTTATCACCTGACTTCAAAACAGTATCAAGCAAAGCCGGTTCTATTTCCTTTAATCCTAAAGTCATCCTTTCGATAATTCCAGGAACACAGCTTACACCATCTTGCGCTCCATTTCTTCCATCGTATGCCATTCCCGCATCTACAAAAGAACGCAATAACCAATCTCTAGCAAAATCATTATTTCTTAGGTCTTCCCCTCCTTTAGATTCAAGCCATGGCATAATTACATACAACCTCTGGAAGAAAGATATAATATGTTCATTATCACTCATCACCCCCAAAATAGCATTTAAAGATCTTTGTGCTGCAGCCTTGATATCCGCAACTAAAACACCGTTATCATCTAAAGGATTTTCAAGAGATGTAATCCAATTTTGAAGTTTTCTCAAGATAGGATCTTGATTTCTTGTTTGAATAAAGCGATATGACCCATGGTCTACTCGTTGGACACACAAGTCTTGATAAACTTGTGTTCCTTGAAAGTTTGGAAGCCACATTGTTCTTTGAATATCCTTTTTTAAAATCAATAAAACAGGATCACTGATAATACCTTCTATATGGACTTTGTTTTGCTTAATAAAGATATTCTCTTCATCTTGTAAGATTGCCGCCTCTAGCTCTACTTGTTGCCTTTCTCTTTCCCTTAAAACATCTTGACGCAAAGCATTATATTTTTGCCTAATTTGAGCTTCAAGATCAGGAAGAGCTAAAACTTCATCAACTGTTCTTTGAGTTTTTAGACGTTGCTTTTTTTCAGCTAGGTTAAGATTCATTAAGTTGGCAGCTGTGATGATCTGCCCACTATCAGCAAGCTCTAGTATTAAAAGGTGTCTAATTTGATCTGAGAACACATCAGAGTTTGCAATCAAATCTTGGCGTTGTTTTTTTGGTGTTGTAATCTTTTGCATTTCTCTGATCAATAAATTCCTAGCAACATTAGCAACCTGATCGCGTATAACTCCTTCAAAAGCATGTATAGACCGTGCAAGCTGATTTGATGTTTCAACTGTTGCCCTAAGGTATTGAGCTGTTCGCAACCTTTCCAAATCTGCATCAGAGAAATTAACAACCACTACAGCTGGCGCAACAATGGGCTGAACAGGAGGAAGCGCCCCTATCGCTTGAAGTCTCAAATCTTGAGCATTAAAAGCATCTCTTAGCATGAATTGGGTTGTAGGATCCATTTGGTCATAGTCTGCTCTGGTGGTCACGCCATCTTGTTGCAAAGTTAAACGTATCTCAACTTCATTTTCTCTATCAAATGGATTTGGAAATTGTCTTAGAATTTCAGCAATATCTACATTCATGAGGCTCTGCAAAATTCTTACATCTGAATCACCTGCGAATCTTGCCCTCTCTTGCGCTGCTTCACGTTGTTGACGTTGCAATTCTGCTTCACGTTCTATTTCTATTCTATCAACTTCAGCTTTAACTCTAACAAAAGCAGTACATACATTATCTTTATCTAAACCTTGAATATTTCTAATACCTAATGCGTTTACAACAGCTATATTTAGAGTAAGATACTGTCTGGCTAATCTTACTTGCTCATCGATTCTGTTTTGAAGTTGAGCGCCAGACAAAGCATCAATATTAAAAAGTGGAGGTAAATTCGGTATAGTGTCACCAGGATGTGCTCTTAACCAAGCTCTATTTTGAGCCTCTTGCGCTCTTTGTTGTGCTTCACGCTGTTGACGTTCTAATCTCTCACGTTCCAATCTTTCCGCTTCTTGGGCTCTTTGTTGCGCTTCACGTTGTTGACGTTCTAATCTCTCACGTTCCAATCTTGCCACTGTTTCACGAGCTTCTTTTTCTCTTTTAAGCTCTTCAAACGTACGGCCTTGGTTTAACAATGCTTGGAACTGAACAACATCCATCCCAAGCTCTGCTGCTTGACGAGCTAATTGGATCATGTTTTGTCTCACGTTCAACCGGCGTTGCTGCTGATCAAGTCTTTCTTGAGCTGCCAAACGTTCTTGCTCTAAACGTTCATTTTTAGCCCTTTCCTCTTCAATAAGCCTTGCTGCTTCATCAACTTCTTCTATATTGTTTCCTTGGGTCGCTTCAAGATTCCCAGATCTTTGCTGTGCTTCTTCTAAACGGAGTCTTTCACGTTCTTTTTGAGCTTCTTGCTCAAGTCTTTTTTGTTCAAGCATTTTGTGTTCTTTTATCAAGGCCTCTTCCCTTTGCCTTGCAATTTGTTCTTGTTGTTGCAAATGATCAATCGCCTTTTTAGTTTCTTCTGACTGAATCATTATCTTGCTCAAGTTTTGAATAAACACATTTAAGGCTGCCGCCTGAAGGGCTGTTTGCGCCGTTACCGCGCAAGCCATCGCCGCAAATCTTTTTGCTTCATCTTGAGAAATTTCTGTCGTACTTGCTCTTTGAGCAACACCTTGTAATGCGCCGCCTAATCTTGGATCATGAACCTCATGATAATAATCAGCATGACCTCTGAACAAACCATCATAATTACCAAGCGGCATTACATCTGTTCCATAGGATGAAAACTGCGAAAATGTTGTAAAAAATGTAGTTGTAAGCAAAAATACTGTCTTTTTCATCTCTTTTGAGTTCCCTTTTTAATTTAACTTTTATAAAACTTATATAATAGCTTGTGAAATATTTTTCAAGTCATTATTAATGTTTTTTTAATAAAACTTTATAATTTATTAATATCATATCCAAGGGTGGATTTACAAGAGGTTTTTGTTTTTTAAATATAAAAAAGGATGCTTTTTAAAGGCACCCTCTTTTTGATCTTAATATTTGATTTATTTTTACTTCAAATACACATCAAGCAGTCCTATCAAAGCAGAAGATGGGTCTTCTCTTCTTAGTGTTATAAGCGTATTTTCAATCACACTACGTGAAGGGGCACATCCAAACGCCCCTTCCAAATACATTTCAACCATTTCAGGCTGTGCGTAAATTGCCATTGTAAACCCACTATCGATTTCTGCTTGTAATTCAGGATCAACATCTTGTTCAAAACCCAAAACTGGCACTTGAAGGACAGCCTCAACACTTGATGGTAAAGAGGAAGAATCATCAATCCCATAAATAATATTGAGATAACTTTGTTCTATATCAAAACTACTCATTATATCTATCATTGATCCTCTTAGGTATTCTGATTTACCAAGCGCATGTTTTAAAATATGTTCTTGAGGGCGTTTTGAAGAATCAGAAAGCAACTCTAATGCTTCCCATACCCCACCACGATCGATAGCAGATAAAAAAACATTATTATTATATTCATTCACATCTTGTGATCCAATACTACACGCTTGAGCAAAATCAAAATTAACTTCGTCTCCTCCCCCCACGAGAACATCTCTTATGGCAGGAATTGGCGCACGAACCTCTTCTTTACTTTCATCCTCCATAACAACAGAAGAAGTGCTAATAGCAGGAGTCACTTCGTCTGCGCCCCTTGCGCGAATCAAGGCGATAAGTTCCTCATTATTAGCTACATTTCTTATTGCTGTTTGCGCGAAAGCATCGCCAAATGTTGGATTTTGAGAAAAAAGACGCTTGATAACAGCTTTTGAAGCTTCATAATCACCATCTTGTAGAATTTTTAAAAAAACGCCCTTTGCAGCTTTTTGGTCCATGCCTGAAAAATCAATCTCCTCACTTGCCCAGCTTTGCGTAGAGCCTGCGATAAGTAGTGTAAAAAGTAGTTTTTGTAATTTTGTCATTTTCTTGATTCCTTTGCTTTTAATTTTACAAGGCAACAAACTTTTTGCGCCCTTTCCTTTTATATAGAATCTTAAATTGTTTATTTCAAGTGTTTTTTTATTTATTTTATCATTTGTTTTAATAAAAATGTTTGACAAAAAATTTAAGACATGATATTGTTATCTATAGTAAGTTAAAGAAAGGTTTGAAAAATGCGTAAGATTTTTTGTTTTGTTTTGAGTTTTTCGTGCTCTGCAAGTTATGCTGGAACGAACGAGGTTTATTTGTTGGATGCGCCTGAGGTACTTAGGCAAGTAGCTGAATATGCGGGAGCATCTTTAAGGTATGCGCAAGAATCTGGAATTGTATATGATGATGTATCAATGGAATATTTTTCAAATGTGAACAATTTGATGAAGATTTTGACTAATGATGATGGAGCAGAGCAAAATTTGATTGATTTAAACTCTGAGCTTACAACATCTATAGAACTTCAAGAATCAATTCAGGAACCACAAGAGGCCATTCAAGAAGCTCCAGCACAAGAAGCTCCTCTTGATTTATGGGAAGAAGAAAGAGCTAAAATTTCAGGGTTCAATCCGGGTCAAATTGTTGAGGTTTCTGATAATCCAGGACATAATATAGATGCTGCGCGCACCCAAAATATGCAAAAGAAATTTATTAAAGTATCAGATTCGTTTAACCCACGTGAATATATGCAAGGCGGCGCTGATGGCGCGTGTCAGTTTTTGTCGTCTCTTGCAAGCATTATGAGTCTTGAAAAAGGACGAGCAGCCATTCAAAATTTGATTGTGGCGCAAGATGAAACAGCTGTTTATTTTCGCTTTCACGCTTTTTCAAACCCAAACCCACAAGAAGCGCGTTTGAATGATGCGCTTTTAAAGATATATAAAGTGCCACGTAAATTTATTACAGCTTATGGTTCATACCCAGCTGGAAATCCTGATTGGCTTCATTTACTTATGCGTGCGTATTATTTTTTAATCACCAGCAACAAAGGGCTTGATGTGATGGCTCCACATGAAATCCTTCAAGTTGACAGAGGCGGGAAATTTGACCAAGTTTGGTCACAAGTTCCAGCCCTTGGCGGCCAAGAATATGCCTTTTCTCCTTTGGTGGGTAAACGATTAACATCTCTTTCATATGTGGAATGGACAAAGCGCAAAGCAGAAGCTGCTTTTTCGAATTTAAAAGATAAATTTACCGGCGCTGCTCAAAATGTGATGAATTTCTTTAGACACGGCCACGCATTAAGCATGGTCAAAACAGATCAAGGTGTTGCTGCGTATGACAACTTAACAGGAAATCCTGATGCTCCAATTGCGGATAACTTAGACAACCAAACTTTTATGGACAGAGTTTTTGCAAAAATTAGAGCATGGGGCGGAAGCGTTCTTTCTTATTTTGTGGAGCCATTATGAACCCGGTTGATTTAACAAAAACTCTCATAAGTTTTCCAACGCCATCGCCCGACAGTGGGACTTGTTTAGGCCTTATAGAGAAAATCCTTCAAAATATGGGGGCTGTCACCACAAGGCTTGACATAGAAACAAATGGCCGGAAAACAGCAAATATGTATGCTAAAATCGGCAACTCACCACGCGTTTTTGCCTTTGCAGGGCACAGCGATGTTGTGCCTGAAGGAACTGGATGGTCATTTCCACCATATGAAGGTGTGATCAAAGATGACATTCTTTATGGGCGCGGTGTTGTGGATATGAAGGGCGCAATTGCGTCGTTTATTTGCGCTGTGCATGAATTTCTTCCTTTTTTAAAAGACTTCAGTATTGCATTTTTAATCACAGGTGACGAGGAAGACAAAGATGACCAAGGAACACTTCGTATTGTGGACTTTTTAAAAAGAAAATCTGAAAACCTTTCTTGCTGTTTAATTGGCGAACCCTCAAATCAACATGAACTTGGGGATATGATCAAAGTTGGACGAAGGGGGAGCTTAAGTTTTGAGATGAATGTTTTGGGAATTCAAGGCCACGTTGCTTACCCACAAAATGCAAAAAACCCAATTCCCTTAATGCTTTCTGTTCTTCAAGATTTACAAAATCTGGAATTTGATCAAGGATATGATTTTTTTGATCAAACGCACGCAGAAATAACGTCAGTTGATGTTGGGAACATATCTGGCAACACGATTCCTTCAAAAATCAGCGCAAAAGGAAACATCCGGTTTAACCTAAATCACACCAGAAAATCCTTACAAGAAATGATAAGAACGTGCGTGAATGATCGCGCAGATTTATCATTTTACGGCGCAGGAGAAGCCTTTTTATCCAAAGATTTAAGCCTTGCAAAATTGGTCCAAACATCGTGCCAAGATATTCTTGGGAAAACCCCTTGCCTTAGCACATCTGGCGGAACCTCTGACGCAAGGTTTATCATTGATATTTGCTCAAATATTGCAGAATTTGGCCTTACTTCAAAAACAGCCCACAAAACAGATGAACACGCCCTGGTAGAAGATATTGAAAATCTGAAGGACGTGTATTTAAAAATTTTAAGATCTTTTTAAGATTATTTCTTACGATAAATGAAAAATCTGGCAGGACGTCCTTCTTCAAGACCCTTAAGTTCATACCTTGTTTGAGGCCAATCATCAGGACGAAGCGGATTCCCCGTTTCAAGCTCGATAACTTTCTCAAGACCTTTTTCTTGTCTTAAATGCTCATCAATCCAAATGGCATAGTCAACATGATCGCTGGCAATACGGATATGCGCGCCATCGATCATTAACTCTACCAATCTTTTAAGCGAGTCTGTATTGACAATACGCCGTTTATGATGCTTTGCTTTTGGCCATGGATCTGGAAAAAGAATAAAAACCCCATTCAAACAATCAACTGGAAGAGAATCCAAAACATCCCTTGCATCCCCATGATGGACCTGAACATTAGAGAGCTTTTCTTCATCAATTTTCCCCAGCAATGAGCTAACGCCATTGATAAAAGGTTCGCACCCTAAAAAGTTAGCATCCGGGTTATTTTTTGCTTGAAAAGCAAGATGTTCTCCACCGCCAAAACCAATCTCTAAGAAAAAAGAACCAGAAGGCACTTCCCCTAAACGATAAGAAATAGATGGCAAAAGAGTGTCCATCAGCTTTTGACGTGATTCCTTTAAAGGACGACCTTTTTGACGGCCATAAATTTTCCTTGCAAATCCACTCACGATTTATAAAAACCCTTCAAATCATCAACTAAATCAAGACGTTCCCAAGAAAATCCACCATCATTATCTGGCTGTCTTCCAAAGTGCCCATAAGAAGATGTTCTTGCATAAATTGGTTTTCGAAGCCCCAAATGTTCACGAATTCCTTTAGGTGTCAAATCAACACGCTCTTTTAAAAATTTAACCAAAGTTTTCTCATCAACAACTCCAGTCCCATGTAAATTCAAATAAATTGATGTTGGCTGAGCAATACCAATCGCATATGAAAGCTGAATCGTACATTCATCACAAAGCCCTGCACCCACAATATTCTTGGCTAAATATCTTGCCATATAAGCACCGGAACGGTCAACCTTAGAGGGATCTTTTCCTGAAAATGCGCCTCCTCCATGAGGAGCTGCTCCGCCATAAGTATCAACGATAATTTTTCGTCCAGTAAGCCCCGTATCCCCATCTGGCCCACCAATTACAAAACGTCCAGTTGGGTTTACATAAAAGTATTCTTCATCACACATCCATTCAGGAGGCAATACCTTGTAAACGTATTCACGCACAATTTCACGCACTCTTGCCAGAGAAACATCTTCCCTATGCTGAGATGAAACAACAACAGAAGTTGCCTTTACAGGCTTTCCTTCAATATATAGCAACGAAACTTGACTTTTTGAATCCGGTCCCAATTCGCTTATTGCGCCTGAATTACGGGCCATTGTCAAAGCTTTTAAAATCGCATGGGAATAATAAAGAGGAGCAGGCATTAAATCAGGAGTTTCGCGGCAAGCATACCCAAACATAATTCCTTGGTCCCCTGCCCCTTCAATCCCCGTTTCAAGTCCATCCACACCTCTTGCAATATCGCTTGATTGTGCATGTATCAGATTAGTTAAAGACAGCGTATTCCAGTGAAAGCGATCCTGAGCGTAACCAATATCCTTGATAGCAAAACGAACCCGTTCTTCAATTTGATCAGGAGAAATTGCAGCCATCGAATTCACTTCTCCGGCAAGGATCACCGTATCAGTTGTTGCCATTGTCTCGATTGCAACTTTAGCCGCTGGATCATGAGCTAAATAAAGATCCAAAATCTCATCCGAAACACGGTCACAAACTTTATCTGGATGACCATTAGAAACCGACTCACTTGTAAAAATATAATCTGATTTTAACATATGCTACCTTCTTGATAATTATAGATATTGTAAATAGCAAAAATCCGCAAAATATGCAACACAAGAATTCATGAATAATCCAATATCTCGAAGCTATCCAAAAAACACAGACCTTGAAATAAAATTAAAAATATCTTGTCATTTAGTTTAAAATTCACCTTGACGCAGATTTTAAAATATGTGATAATTAATAATTAGTTAAGAATTCTCAACTGATTACTCGCACAATTTAAAGAAAGGTTTAAAAAAATGAATGCAATAACTGTTACAGATGATACGTTTTCAAATGAAGTTTTGAAATCAACTATCCCCGTTTTAGTTGACTTTTGGGCTCCTTGGTGTGGTCCTTGCCGTATGATTGAACCAATTTTAGAAGAAGTTGGACAAGAAACAACAGGCGTTCTTAAAATTACAAAAATGAATGTTGATGAAAATTCAATCATCCCCACAGAATTTGGCGTACGCAGCATCCCTACACTTTTGCTCATTAAAAATGGCGAAGTAATTGGAACAAAAATGGGCTTTATGCCAAAAGTAAAAATCAAGGAATGGGTTGATTCAGAAATTGGTTAAAAAATTGACGATAAGAGGAAAGATAATTTAGGTCATGGCACAAGTTGAAAAAGTTGAAGATGATATGTCCATGGATGAGATCTTAGCATCCATCCGTCGTATTATATCTGAAGAAAGTAAAGCAGAAGAAAAGACATTTTCTTATAATAAAGAGCAGGAAAAGCCTGCTTTATCACCTGAACCATCTTTTGAAAAATCTGTACAAGAACCTGAGCCTGTGCCTCAGGAAAAAGAAGAAATACCCCCTGCTCCTTTTATCGCATCTGTTAAAGAAACGCTGTACGGTTTTCCAAGAGAAGGCAGAGGGGAATTTTCACCTCTACCTCCAGCTTTTGGACAAACCCCTTCAATGGCGCCACCTCCTCCACCAGCAAGCGCACCCGTCGCTCCCACTCAAAAAGAAACTGCGACTACATCACCTGCATCCGGACCACCATTACCTTCCTTTGGATCAGAGCAGAATTCTCAGCTACAAGCCTTTATGTATGATTTAATCAGACCCCTTCTCAAAGATTGGGTGGATGCTTATCTGCCCAGTTTGATTGAAAAAGCTGTTGCAGCAGAAGTATCGAAAATGTTTCAAAAACTACGCGAACCTTGAAAAACAAAATAAAAAACTTGAAAGAAAATTTTAATGCTTGATAAAACATACTCCCCAAAGGATATTGAATCCAAATTTTATGACAAATGGGAACAATCCAAGGCTTTTTCTTGCGATGTTGATTCGGATAAACCTAAGTATTGCATCACCATGCCCCCACCAAATGTCACCGGAAGGCTTCATTTAGGGCATGCACTCACATTTACGCTCCAAGATATTCTTGTGCGATATCATCGCATGAAAGGGTTTGATGTTTTATGGCAGCCAGGAACAGATCATGCAGGGATTGCAACGCAAATGGTTGTAGAAAAGCAACTCCTTGCACAAGGCATTTCAAGAACAGAACTTGGTCGCGAAAAATTTCTTGAAAAAGTCTGGGAATGGAAAGCAGAATCAGGTGGGATGATTGTTGATCAGCTTAAACGCTTGGGGACATCTCCTGATTGGGAAAGAATTAAGTTCACACTTGACCCGCAAATTAACGAGGCTGTTAAAAAAGTATTTGTGGATCTTCACAACCAAGGACTTATTTATAAAGATAAACGCCTAGTAAATTGGGATACTGTTCTTCAAACTGCTGTATCCGACCTTGAAACAGAAGAAAAAGAAGTCAAAGGTCATCTTTACCACATAAAATATCCTTTAAGTGATAATACAGGATTTCTAATCGTTGCAACAACCAGACCTGAAACTTTATTTGGCGACACTGCTGTTGCTGTGAACCCACAAGATCAACGTTATCAAAATCTAGTTGGGAAAACATTAAGGTTACCATTAACAGATCGTCTTATCCCCATTATCGCAGACGATTATTGCGACATAGAAAAAGGCACAGGAGCTGTCAAAATCACTCCCGCTCATGATTTTAATGACTTTGAAGTGGGAGTACGTCACAATTTAGAGCGTATCAGCATCCTTGATCACACATCACGCTTAAACGAAAACACCCCAAAAGAATTTCAAGGAATGAACTGCCATGAAGCAAGAAAAGCACTCACTGCCAAACTTGAGGAACTTGAACTTCTTGAAAAAATAGAAGATATCACACATACAGTCCCACATGGCGATAGATCCGATACCCCCCTTGAACCAAGGTTAACCGATCAGTGGTATGTAGATGCTGCAACGCTTGCAAAGCCTGCTCTTAAAGCTGTCGAAGATGGAGAAACCACTTATTTTCCAAAACATTGGGAAAATACCTATTTTGAATGGCTGCGCAATATCAGACCTTGGTGCATATCACGTCAAATTTGGTGGGGACACAGAATTCCAGCTTGGTACGGACCAGACGGTCATGTTTTTGTGGCTCTTTCACAAGAAGAAGCTGATTCAAAAGCTGTGGCTCATTACGGGAACTCTGTCACACTTACTCAAGAAACAGATGTACTAGATACATGGTTTTCAGCTGCTCTTTGGCCCTTCACCACTCTTGGCTGGCCTGACAAAACAAAAGATCTTGAAAAGTATTACCCCACATCAGTTTTGATAACAGGTTTTGATATCATCTTCTTTTGGGTTGCCAGGATGATGATGATGGGTATGCATTTTATGAAAGAAGTTCCTTTTGAAAAAATTTATATTCACGCACTTGTTCGCGATGAAAAAGGTCATAAAATGTCCAAAACCAAAGGAAACGTTCTTGATCCTTTAAATCTGTGTGACCAATATGGCGCGGATGCTTTAAGGTTCACTTTGGCGTTTTTAGCAGCTCCTGGGCGCGATATACGCATATCAGAAGCGAAAGTGGAAAGCTCTCGCAACTTCATTACCAAGCTTTGGAACGCCTCCAGATACGCTCAAATGGGCGGATGTGAATTCAATCCAGACTTTGACCCCTCAAGCGCCAAACATATGCTCAATCGTTGGATTTACTCTGAACTTATTTTGCTGACTCAAAAATTAGAAAAAGCCATGAATGATTTTCGATTCAATGATGTTGCCGCACTTTCATATCAATTCGTATGGGGAACATTTTGCGATTGGTATTTAGAGTTCACAAAACCACTGCTTCAAACAGGAAGCAACCAAGATCAAGCTGAAACAAAATGTATGATAGCATATATCTTGAAAAATCTTTACACTTTGATGAACCCACTTATCCCGCATATTTGTGAAGAATTGCATGCTGATTTTTGCAAAAATCAAGATCTTTTAATCACGCAACCTTGGCCTTCTTTTGACGAGAAAAACATCGATGAAACGGCTTTATTCCAAATTCAAACAATCATTGAAATTATTACACAAATAAGGGCAGCAAGGTCTGAATTAAACGTTCCCGCCTCAAAAGAAGTTCTCCTTAAAGTCATCTGTCCATCCGTTCAAATGAAAGAATTGTGTTCTGATTTTGAGGCATTAATTATCAAGCTTTCAAGGCTTGAAGGAATTCACTTTGAAAACGAACAGATTGATTTGAAGAAATATTCAAGCTTTATTGTTGGGAATGTTCGCTTCGCTCTTCTTTTAGATGGAATAATTGACTTTGACCAAGAAAAACAACGCTTAATCAAAGAAATTGGCAAATGTGAAAAAGAACTCTCCGGATTTCAAACAAAGCTGAACAATCCCGCTTATCTTGAAAAGGCCCCTACTGACATTGTTGAAGAGGTAAAAGAAAAAGCACTAATCATGCAATCCAAAATTGATAAACTTCGTGATTCTTTGAATCTTTTGAGGGACGCATGATTAAAAAATCACTTTCTATTGCAGGACACCGAACAAGCGTTGCTCTTGAACCAGAGTTCTGGGGAGCACTTGAAGATATTGCGAATATGAAAAAAATATCCACCATTTCAATCTTTAGCTCCATTGACAAAGAACGAAAAACAGGCCTTGCTAGTGCTATGCGCGTTTACATATTAAACTATTACAAAGATCAAGTGATTTAAGCGTTATGAAAATACTCAGTTTCCTTCTTGTTATTTTTCTTCAAAGTGCACTTTTTTGTGCACCCGCTTCTTTTGCTAAAAGCAAATTCAGCGCCATGGCAATTGATGCAGACACAGGTGAAGTCCTTTTTCAAGTCAACCCAGATCACATCGGACATCCCGCATCGCTTACAAAAATATTCACCCTCAAAATGATCTTTGATGCCCTTAGCTCTGGAAAAATTTCTTTGAATCAAATGATCAAAGTTTCAAGACATGCTGCCAATCAAAGACCTACAAAACTTGGAATTAGAGCAGGAGGGAAAATCTCATGTCTTGATGCAATCTTAGGTCTTGTAACGCATTCTGCCAATGATGTTGCCGCTGCTGTTGCTGAGTTTTTGGGAGGAAGTGAAGAAAATTTTGCGCGCATGATGACATTAAATGCAAGATCTTTAGGAATGCGAAACACTATTTTTAAAAACGCATCAGGCTTGCCAAACCCAGAACAAATTACAACGGCCAGGGATATGGCGACTTTAACACGCCACTTGATTGACAATTATGAACCATATCTTGAATATTTTGCAACGACGTCATTTTACTTCAAAGGTCGTAACTATCACAATCACAACAAACTTCTTGGAAGAGTTGAAGGCGTAGATTGCTGCAAAACTGGTTTTACAAACGCATCTGGTTGGAATTTAGTTGCATCCGCAAAAAGAGGTGATAAACGCATTATTGGAGTCATTCTTGGAGGACATACAAGGGTCTATAGAGACGCTCAAATGACAAGACTTCTTAATTCTACATTCAAAAAACTACACTTGTCATTCCCTGAACAATCACATCTGTATGAGGAAGATGAAGTTGCCTTATTGGTTGATGAAATTGTAAAAAGCCCCATCAAGATCAACAAAAAGCCAAGTGCTAAAAAATGTGCAAAACCAGCAAAAAAGAAAAGAGCTTAAACTCTTTTCTTTTTTATTGAATAAAAATGTTGCATTTTAGGCCGACTTTAGATAATATTAAACCCATGTTGTGCGTCCTTAGCTCAGCTGGATAGAGCATCGGCCTTCTAAGCCGAGGGTCGCTGGTTCGAATCCAGCAGGGCGCACCATCTCACCTGAAGGGTTTAAGCAATGCCATATTCTCTTGACAAAACACATCACAGCTTACTTTCAAATTGCATTCGCTCTTTATCCATGGATGCTGTTGAACTCGCAAATTCAGGACATCCTGGTATGCCCATGGGAATGGCCGATGTTGCCACAGTTTTATTTACCCATTTTTTAAAGTTTTATCCAAAGGATCCAGATTTTCCAGACAGAGATCGCTTTATTTTATCAGGCGGACATGGATCCATGCTTTTATACAGCCTTCTTTATTTAACAGGCTACAAAGATATGACTATCGATGAATTAAAGTCGTTTAGGAAGCTACATTCAAAAACACCCGGTCATCCAGAATACGGACACACAAAGGGGGTTGAGGCGACAACGGGCCCATTAGGACAAGGCCTTGGAAACGCAGTTGGAATGGCACTTAGCGAGGAACTTTTACGCAAACGCTTCGGACAAGATGCTCAAAATCACCGCACATACGTTTTTGTTGGAGATGGCTGTTTAATGGAAGGCCTATCTGAAGAAGCTATTTCATTTGCAGGTCACATGCAACTCTCAAAGCTCATCGTGTTTTGGGACGATAATGGTATTACAATTGATGGAAAAACTTCCCTTTCAACATCAACAGATCAAATAGCCAGATTTCAAGCCTCAGGATGGCATACATTCCAAATTGATGGACACAACCCAGAGGAAATATTCAATGCTATACAAAGCGCTCAAACTTCCAATAAGCCAGTTTTAATCGCATGCAAAACACAAATCGGATTTGGATCTCCATCTAAAGCAGGAAGTGAGTCAGTTCATGGATCTCCTCTTGGTCAAAATGAAATTATCGCTACAAAAAAAGCACTTGGTATTGATTACCCTGCCTTTGAAATTCCAGATAAAGCTTCGTCCTTATGGCGAAATTTTGGAAATCGTCACAAAGAAGCTTATGAATCTTGGAATAAAAACGCCCCTGAAAACTTTAAGAAATTTTTGCAAAAAAAACTTAATTTTGAACCCTTAACCTATCTAGCCGATGCGTGGAGACAAGAAAAACCAACTCTTGCATCAAGAGTTGCCTCTGGAAAAGTTCTTGATGCCTTGATCCCTAACAATGCCGGACTTATCGGAGGATCAGCGGATTTAACTCCTTCCAACAATACCAGAATTTCTGGAATGGCTGACATCACAACTCAAATGCGCGATGGAAACTATATTCGCTATGGTATCAGAGAACACTTCATGTCCGCATGCATGAACGGAATTGCACTTCATGGGGGGCTTATCCCTTATGGAGGAACATTTTTATGCTTTACCGATTACATGCGTCCTGGGATACGCCTGAGCGCTCTTATGGGGCTTAAAGTTGTTTATGTTATGACACATGATTCCATTGGCCTTGGCGAAGATGGTCCAACACATCAGCCTATTGAACACTTAGCGTCTCTGCGCGCAATTCCTGGCATCAAAGTCTATAGACCATGTGACGCACTTGAAACTCTTTACTCTTGGCAAAGCGCTCTTGAATTTGAAGGCCCCAGCATTCTGGTTCTTTCAAGACAAAATCTTCCTTTTTTACATGAGAATACATTTAACCCCCAAAATATATATGTCCTTAAAGACGAAGGAGATATCACATTTGCCTCCACTGGATCAGAAGTCCATTTATGTATGGATGCATCAGATTTACTTGAAAAAAAATATGGCATTAAAGCCAGGGTCATTAGTGCACCTTGTCTTGAAAATTTAAATTCTGATGATATGAAATTACTGGGGAAAAAGCCAATCCTGGCCGTTGAAGCTGCTGCACAAAGCGTTTTTTGGGCAAAACACTCTGCTCAATTCCTAGGGATAGACACATTTGGCGCCAGCGCTCCACATCAAGACCTCTACACCCATTTTTCCCTCACTCCTGAAGCCATTGCACAAAAAGCTTTAAGAATTTTGGGGCGATAAGTTTTAAATCTTTACTTGCGCACTCTATCTTTAAAAAAAGATAAAATACCATTGAAATACTATCAAGTCCCCTGATTCCCAACAACGCTCTAGAAAATTAAAAAAATATGATTTTTCTATCAAAAAAAAGGAAAAAAGTTCTCTTTATTAACTCTTCATTAATCTTTTCCTTGAAATACTGTGATTAGACAACAATAAATGAGGGAGTGGATGTAATGAGCGTGAATGATACAAAACTTTCATCCGCATTAATCAAACAAATGGCATGGGGAACGGCGCGTGCGAAAGTTTTAGCAGATAACATGGCACATGCCGACAATCCAGGATACCAGAGAAAAGAGCTAAAAGGAATTTCTTTTTCAGGGCTTATTGGGGATAAGATGATTGAAAAACCAGGGCTAAAAATCACCTCCCCTTCCCACTTGAAATCCACATCTTTTAATTCACAATTTGAAGAGTTTACACAAAAAAATACACTTTTATCGTCACAAGACAATGGTGTTAATCCTGAAACTGAAATGGTTGAAATTTCTGGAAACGCCAATAAAATGGAATTTTTAATGAACATCTATAAAAAACAACGCGCACTCTTTGATACGGCTCTTGGAAAACATAATGGGGGATAAAAATGGCAAATTATAACATATTTGATCAAATCTTATCAATTACAGCTGGCGGAATGAACGCTCAATCAACGCGTATGAAAATAATTTCTGAAAACATGGCAAACAGTTCATCCACATCCTTAAGTCCCAATGTAGATCCTTACAGACGAAAACAAGTATTTTTTAAAGATGAACTTGATCAAAAATTAGGGGTTAAAAAAGTTGCTGTATGGAAAGTTTCAAATGACATGAAACCACTGCCTATTGAATACAATCCCTTTCATCCTGGGGCTGATGAAAATGGAAATATAAAAAAAACAAATGTTGAACCATTGATGGAACTTATGGATATGCAAAATGCATCCATCACACATTCAGCGGATCTTCAATGTTATGCCATTGCAAATGATTTATATAAAAAAACGATTAACTTGCTCAGTTAAAGGAACATATTATGACACAAGCAAACCAGGTTTTACAAGCTTATACAAAAGCGCAACAGCTTAACAAAATAAGCCTTCCAGCAGCTGAGAATCCCGCCCAAGGTCTTTCTTTTCAAGATGTATTAGGCTCTCTTAAAGGCGTTATCGCACAATCAAAAGAAGCCGAGAAAATCAGCATGCAAGGCATCACAGGAACAGCCGATCCACTTGCCGTAATTACCGCCCTTAATAAAGCACACTTGAACCTTCAAACCATCAGCACATTAACCAGCAAGACCATCCAAGTTTTGCAGGATATTAAGAATACACCGCTGTAAAGGAAACGAATATGAAGTTTAGTCATTCATTTATTATATTTTCAATGATTATTTCATACGAAGTAAAATCGTGTGAAATTAAAAACAATATATTGACATGCAAAAATAGCTTACCAGAAACACATAACTGTACTGAAAATAATATCAATGATGAAATACTATCCCTTACTCATAAATACACTTGCTCAAAAAGAACAAGCCCACAACAACAATCAGAAGGAAGTCGATTTAAAGTCAAAAGTATCGCTTTATCCTGGATTCCTCAAACACTAGATTTAAGTTCCCCTAACACGAATAGAATACTTTCTAAAGAATGTGAACCACCTATTGAAAGTCAACTTAAATGCCATAATATTACTATATATAAATGCGATGGTACCAACCTTAATCAAGAAATTACCCCCAACGAAACTATAAAATATAAATGCACACAAACCAGATTTATAGTTAACTCGCAAAAAAAATATACTTGGAAGCTTGTAACAGATGACCAAGCACCATCGCCCCCTCCATCACCGACATCTTCTATCGATCTAGAAGAGTCACTGGAGAAATTGGAAAGAGCAATACTTGAAGTCCGAAATAACCTTGAAAGAAGAAAAGCATCAAGATAATCTATCTTTTCTTAACTGCTTTTTTCGAAGACGCTGTCTCTTCTAATATGCGCTTATAAATACCATAATTCCCTAAAACAAACTCAACATACCCTCTTGTTTCATGATAAGGAATGTGTGCAATAAAACTTAACTTATCTACAGATGGAGTTCTTGGGTCTCCATATGTTCCAAGCCACTCCATTGTTTTATCTTTACCCGCGTTATATGCGGAAGTTGTCAAAATTAAAGATGATGTAAAAAACTCGAATAACTCATTAAAATGATAGTTTCCAATTTTTGCATTATACTCGGCAGTCATCATTTTTGAAGGAACATAAGAGATGTTATTTTTTTTTGCTGTTTCTTTAGCTGTTTTTGACATAACCTGGGCCAATCCAATTGCCCCTGCAGGCGAAATCGCTTTTTCATTAAAATTACTCTCTTGAAGCATAAGCCCTAGAAAAGCACTTAAATTTTTAGAATCCAGCTTTTCAAGATTGTAAGGGATAGGGTATGCTTCTTTGAATAAAATGTGGCGTTTTCTCATCATAAGCTTGAACAAATGTACACGATTATGAACGGGAAGATTCCTTGTGATAAGGTTTGCAAAATGAATATAATCCTCTTGCGTTTCTAGGTTTTCAAGTGCTTTTTTAAAAAATAATTCAGCATAATCAAATTGCTCAAAAAAGCTTAACAAGCAAGCATATGAAATCAGAATATTGTTTTGAACATTAACTGAAGACCCGGCCACTGGCATAAAATCAGGAATAGGTTTTTGAAGTTGAGCAAGAGCAAGCTGCCCATAAAATGATCCAGGACTTTCCGATGCTTTTTCAAGCCATATTGTTTGACTTCCCACATTGTTCATTTGGGCTTCACATAAACTTGCATAAAAAGCAGCTTTTGCTTGACTGAATTTCGTTTCATAATTTTCAAATGCTTTTGAGAATAAATTCAATGCTTTTGCAGGCTCTTTGAAATAATGCATCCAAATCCATCCAGAAAACTCGCAAGCTAGAGCATAGGCCTTACGCGTTGAAGGAGAAAGCTCGATCCCATGATCAAGAGCAATATCAAGTGCTTTTTGGTGCTCGCGCCTCTTAATGGCCTCGCGCGCCAGCAAATGTCGTTGCCTTAAAAAAGGTTCTGCATCAAAATCATTTTTTGGTTTAAGATTTTTTACTAAATTAAAACTTTCATCATAGTTTTCTTGATAATTCAAATAAGCGATACGTTCATATAACAGGCCTGGATCTTGTTTGTAATCTTGGGCTATAAAATTAAGCTTTTCGGTCATGGATGGCTTTTTCTGAGCAACTGCAAGTCTTGCCATCACCAAAGTCTTGAGTTTTTGAGGCAACACAGGCATCATTAATTCAATCTTTGCGTATTTCTTTTGAGAGAAAAATAAATCAACACGTTTCTTATGATCAGACTCATCCAAATAATCTTTATATTTTGCCATAAATGTAGATTGTTCTTGAGGCGTGAATTCTAAAGATTGCCAAGCTTGTTTTACAACATCTTTTACCTGCTCAATCAAATTTTGAGATAATAAAATTGATGCATAAACAATAGCGCCTTTTGCGGTTAACGGCTTGACATCTTCGAATAAATCTTTCACACTTTGAATTAAGCTCATCTCATTTAGTGCATCTTCACACAACTTTTGAAGCCGTTCCCTTCCAGGAAATATCTTATTTTCTTTGAAAAACCTCACACGTTCATCAAATGGAGCAACAGCTACATTCTTCAAATGTCTTGCCCATGTGATAAGCGTTTTGGTCAAAGGACATATTAATGATTCCGTTGAATCAACCGGAGCATCAACAGCTGTGATTCCTTTTAAAAAGTAGTTTTTACATTCAGGTGAACTCTCCATCCCAAAAGAAGAAAAACAGGAGAAGACATTGACAATTAAACTGAAAAACACTACTCTGATCATACTATACAAACTCCAAATCAATAAGGATTAAAATGAACCCCATAGGATGTTATACAGCTCTTATCACCTCTTTTAAAGAGGGAATTTTAGATGAAGCTGCTTTTGCTGATTTAGTGCGCGCCCAAATACAAGGAAATATTTCAGGAATCGTTGTTGGCGGCACCACTGGAGAGCTGGATTTGCTCGATGATGAAGAGTATATGCGTATTATTCAAATTGCGGTTAAAACGGCTGCAAAAAAAATTCCAATCATTGCTGGCGTTGCCAATCCTTCCACAAACAAGGCTATAAACATGGCCAGAATGGCGCAAAATTTAGGCGTAGATGGACTTTTAGCTCTGACTCCTTATTATGTTCGCCCAACCGATCAAGGTGTTCTAGAGCACTTTAAAGCCATCCACGAAGCAACAAATCTTCCCATCACCGTTTATTCAAACCCACGCAGAACAAATTTTGAAATTGACGAAGAATTGCTTCAAGAAATCATCAAAATGGAAAGAATCGTGGGCCTGAAAGACTCCACAACAGATCAAGATCGCATAGCTAAATTTAGTCAAGCTTTCCAAAATAATAAATTTTCTTATATTTGCGGTGAAGATTCAGCTGTTGAAACATTCACACAACATGGCGCTAAAGGCTGGATATCGGTCATTTCAAATCTTTTCCCTAAAGAATGCTCTCAAATGATGAATAACACTTCATCACTAATAGTTAAAAAATCAGTTGAAATTCTAAACGTTTCTTCTCCCAACCCCGTCCCCATAAAGTTTGCGGTCAGTCACTTTTTGAAACTATGCCAAGAAGACGTAAGACTTCCCTTACTTCCATTAGACGCAAAGGAAAGAGAAAAAATTATTCAAGGAATACAATTATGACACATCAAATCGTTTCTCAAAATCGCAAGGCAAGGTTTAATTACCACATTTCAAGCAATCTTGAAGCTGGAATTATTTTAACTGGGACGGAGGTCAAATCTTTAAGGCGTGGTCAGGCCAGCATTGTTGAAGCGTATGCTGGAGAAGTCAATGGAGAACTATTCTTGCTTAACGCAAATATACCTGAGTTTTTAGAAGCCAATCGTTTTAACCACGCACCAAAACGCCCAAGAAAGCTATTGGTGAAAAAACGTGAACTTTCAAGATTACTGTCATCCATTGCGCGCAAAGGCATGACTGTTGTTCCTCTTTCAATCTATTTCAATGAACGCGGAATTGCAAAAGTTGACCTTGGTATCGCTCAAGGGAAAAATCAAAGCGATAAACGTGAAGCAGTTAAAGAAAGAGATTGGAACCGAGATAAATCGCGCATATTAAAAGAATATCGCGATTAAAAATGAGCATTTTTATCAGCGGTGTTTGTGGTTTTGTAGGATATCACACATCTTTATCACTTTTGAGGTTAGGAACAGAAGTTATAGGCATTGATCACATGCTTGCCCCTGATGCCGGGCTTAAAGAAATGCGCCTATCTCATCTTAGCACATTTCCAGGATTTCGGTTTCTTAAGTGCGATTTAAGCGATCATGAAAAAATAAAAAAAGCGCTTGCTCTTCGAAAGATCGATATTGTGTTTCACTTTGCAGGACAAGGCGAAAACGAGGGTGATCAAAATGTATTTTCCTATCTTTATCACAATGTCACCTGCGCACTTAATTTTCTAGAGCTCATTAAGGACGCAAAAATTCCTTATGTTGTTTTACCAAAAAAACAAGACAACGAAACATCTTTTTATAATGCTAGCATTCTTTCAAGAGAAGCATTCTTACACGTTTATCGCAAAAATCATAACATAAAAATTTTCGACCTGTCTCTTGAAAACGTTTTTGGCGTCTATTGCCACAATCGCAACACACTTCTTGATTTTTGGAAAAAAATAGATGAAGAAGATGTAATCTATCTTAAAACACGAGGGAATCAAGCAAAAAGATATGTTCATATAAGTCAAATAACACAGAAAATAGATGAGTTTTTCAAAGAACCTAGAGAATTTCAAGAATTTGATGGGTTCGTTCTAACAGATATTGAAATTATACAATACCTTGAGGACATCACTAAAAAACAAGCTCAAATTGTGTGGGGGAAAGAGTCTTATGATGGAATCACTCTTCCTAAAAACATGACCAAAGAAAAAGAGGATGACTTTAAACGTTTCCTTAGTGACATGTCCTGCTATTTAAATTAGAATACTCCTAATGATGGTTTTTTAAAGGGTGATTTTTATGCGTTATATACTGTGTTATCTTTTTTTGCTGTGCGGATGCAAGACCCAAACACAAAACATGACTTTGAATGGATATGTTGAAGGCGAATTCAGGCTTCTTGCACCCACTCAAGCTGGAACCGTTGAACAAATCAAAACCACAAAAGGAACCTATGTTAAAAAAGGTCAAATTTTAGCGCTGATTGAAAATACGGATTCCAAACTCACTGTTGCCCAAAATCAAGCAGCATTTGACCTTGCCAAAATTACTTTTGAGCGGGCATCAAAACTTGAAAAACAAAATGCCATTTCAAAAGCAGATCTTGACAACGCACAAACAAATTTTGATAAAGCAAAAGCCGCTCTTGAAATTGCAAGATGGCATTTAAGTAAAGATGTGATTCTTGCCCCTGAAGATGGATACATTCAAAATATCCTTAAATATGAAGGTGAAATCACGGGACCCAGTTCTCCTATTATCTACTTTCTTCCTCAAAATGCCATTAAGGTTCGTTTTTTTATTCCTGAAAAAATGCTCTCCTTTCTCAAACTTCATCAAATAATTCAAGTAAAAACAGATGGGGAAACAACAACGGACGCAACTATTAATTTTATCTCGAATAAGCCCGAATTCAACCCTCCTGTTTTATACACCGAAAAATTACGCGAGAAAATGTTGTTCATGGTTGAGGCAGAATTAAAAACTCCTTATTCATTAAAACCTGGACAGCCTATTGAAATTATTTTCAAGGATGTAAAATAATGAACACTGATATCGTCATTGATATTCAAAATTTATCTAAAATTTTTGGACAAAAAAAAGCAGTTGATGATATCACCTTGCAAATAAAAAAAGGTGAAATTGTAGGGTTCTTAGGCCCCAATGGAAGCGGAAAAACAACCACTATGCGAATGATTTGCGGCCTTATGCGCCCAGACAGTGGAAGCGGAACCTGCCTTGGACACAATATTTATGATGCCCATATTCAAATCAAACATAAAATTGGATATATGACTCAAAAATTCAGCCTTTATGAAGATTTAACCATCAAAGAAAATTTGGAATTTGTAGCAAGGGCATATGATCTTAAAAATATTGAAAACTTGGTTCAAAAAACACTCACAGACCTTGGGTTGCATGATCGTCAAAATCAATTAACTGGTCTTTTATCTGGCGGATGGAAACAACGCCTTGCACTGGCTGCAAGCATTATTCACGGGCCTGATCTTCTTCTTTTGGATGAACCAACTGCAGGCGTTGATCCAAAGGCCAGACGTCAATTTTGGGATCAAATTCATATGTTGGCATCGAAAGGCCTTACCGTTTTGGTCAGCACACATTATATGGACGAAGCATCAAGATGTCATCGTATCGCGTATATTTTATATGGAAAAATGATTGAAGTTGGAACTGTAGACGAGGTCACAAAAAAATCAGGTCTTTCTATTTGGACAATTGAAGGAGATGATTTATCCACCCTTGCACAAAAAATTAAAACGCTTCCAGGGATCGATCAAACAACTTATTTTGGAAACAGCCTTCACGTTGCAGGAAAAAATAAAGCATTGCTGGAAGAAACAATGAGCGCTTTAACAAAAGAACTCCCCCATAAAATAACCCAAAGCACGCCCAGTTTAGAAGATGTCTTTATCAGTTACACAGGGTAATAAAAAACCCTTGAGTATTTATTTCAAGGGTTTTTAAGAAAATTAGCTATCTATCCGAAGATAAACAAGTTTTATCGGCGCAATGACTTTTAAATTTTTCAATCTGAACTTCATTAAGTGTAATTCTTTCTTTACTACTCTTACCTTGTTTTGCAATCTCACCAGATACAGAAATTGTGATAGCATCTCCATTTAGTGTGGTTAAAGCATTAAGCCTTTCAATTCCTTTTTGAGCACTACCATTAATTCTGTTATTACTACAATTTCGAATATTCCCAGATATTGAAGAAGCTATTTTTTTAGCACAACTTGTCCAATTTGCGCATAAAATCGAATAATCAGATTTAAATTTTGAATCTGTTTCACACTTTTCACTTACCTTGAGACATTTATCTTTATTAGCATCATCTAATGTACATAAAATATTTCGCGCAATCTCATCATCACCTTTTTCTCTTCCTACTGAATTATCTTGAGAGCTTCCCTGAATCACTTTCTGACGTTTTTTTCCATACTCTACAGGAAGAGAAAACCAGTCACTATCAGCTGTTCCAGCTTCCGGGAAGTCTTTATTTTCAGACATATCGAAAACACCCAACCTTTTTTGAGGGTCTGCAACATTTGAAAAACACACAGCATCCGCTTGTGAAAAATCTATGCGACCAGAACGATCACTCCCATGTTTATCTTGAATTTCCAAAGCCTTTGCCATAAGCCGTATAGACCCCCTATAATTATTTTCTTTTTCAACAGCATCAGTCATTCTTTCAGCTTTATCTTTAAGACTCTTTGACCTCATCTTACAGGCATTCAAGGCCCCCCTAATTCTCCTATCATTATAGTTTGTACTAAAACTTGATGTTCCTACATGTCTTTGAACTAAAACGTCCGCTTTAGCACGAAGTAGTGATACATCATTTCCATCTAAACATGATAAAATAGAACTGGAGACGCTTGGAAATGCACTTCTATCTGAAACTGAAGATTCTAGAGGGCATGTCATTTGATTCGCTTTTCTTTTTCCAGACGCATTAAGACTTTGATCTATTACAACAGCCACCACCAACATCATAATCATATTTAAGCGTTTCATTATTTATCCTCCATTGTTAAAATTTCATCTCAAATTGTGTCAAACAAAGATTAATAAATGGTAAACCCTTACCACTTTTTCAAAATATATTCTCCTGGGGCTGGATATAAGGATTCTTGAACTTGTGGCATAATTTTAGCCCCTGATCTTTGAGAAAGCCATTTATCAAAGTATCCCCACCATGAGCCTTTTTGCTGGCCGTTTTGAGATGTAAATCCATATTTTGAAGAGCCTTCTGGGTTGAAAATTCCTGCAACATGGCCTGATTCTCCAACTACAACCTCAAACTCAGATTTTAAAAGCCTTAACCCCGACAATGTTGACTGCAAAGGCGCAATATGATCTTCTTTTGCACAAAACCAAAAAGTTTCACATTTAATGTTTCTTAAGTAAAAAGGGCTCTCTTTATCAAAGAATGAATTTTCAAGATAAAATTTGCGAACATAATATAAATACATTTGTGCTGGTAAATTTGTCACATCTTGATTCCAAAATAAGAAATCTAAAGCTGGAAAAGGTTTATCAAGCAAATAATTGTTCACGACTCTATCCCAAATCATTTCTTTTGCGCGCAGCAAGTTAAAACAACTTGATAAAATTCTGCCATCCAAGACATTAGAAACATTTAAAGACTCTTCCATCAACCTCATCTGATCTTGCCCAATAAAAAGGGATAAATCACCAGATTTTGTAAAATCAAGGGGTGTTGCAAGAAACGTTGCCGTCCCAATTGAAGGATGATTTTTCATATAGGATAAATAACAAGCAAGCAAAACTCCGCCTAAACAATATCCTATAAAATTGATTTTTTGAGCTGAGATGGCATCTTGTGCTGCTGCAATTCCTTGAATCATATAATCATGAAAAGAAACATCTTGGTGTCCTATCCCAGGATTTAACCACGAAATAATATATACATCGTATCCTTTTGATACCAACCAATTAACAAATGAATTCTCAGGACTTAAATCAAAAATATAATACTTATTAATCCAAGGCGGCACAATTAAAATTGGAATTTCATAGACTTTTTGAGTTTGTGACTTATAGTGAATAAGCTCTATCAAATCATTTTTAAACACCACGTCACCAGGAGTAATTGCAAGATTTTTGCCCACTTCAAAAAATCCGTCACGAACAGTTTTAAGCCCAAACATCTCTTGATAATCTTGATCCATTTTCAAAAAGCCTTGGGTCAAATTTTCACCCTGTGTGGCAAGGGTCTTTTCCATAATTTCAGGATTCGTCCACACAAAATTTGCAGGGGAAAGCGCCTCTAGTATTTGATTTAAATAAAACTTTGTTTTTAAAGACACCTCATTTTGATCTTGATCGCACACACTAGAAATTTGAGTCTTTAAATTCAGATATGATTGATAAATATATTTATGAAAAGGGCTTTCTTGCCAGGAATTTCCTTCAAAAATCTTATCTTTTTTAAACGGCAACGAAACATCGTCTCCCATTAATCCTTTTAAAATAACATCTTGATTTTTAAAGAATTCTTTTTGAAGTTTTTCAATTTGTTGTGGATGATCTATTAAATACTTGAAAAAATCAAACACACTTGACCCTGCATCTTTCATGTATTGATTTTTAAAAAAATCATCTTGAAATAACATCTAAGCCACATTCCTTTCATTTTAAAGATAACCATATAAGGAAAATACTAAATAAAAGGTTAATCAGAAACACAACTATTAATATTGTCTTGAAGTCCCCCCCTTGATAGTCTAATATGGGTTTAAAACTATGAGAGATTTCCTTTATTATGATTCTGTACTATCTTTTTTTCATTCTGTTGCTTAACTCTTGTTCTTCTTCCATTGTGTGGGAAGAAACCGATATTCAAAATCTTCCAGGATTTCATAATGACGCTCTTCATGAAGCTTTACCTGCACTTAAATCTTCTTGTAAAATGCAAAAAAAACAAACAACCATAGGACATGACAGAGAATCAATCAATATTGAAAAAAAAGACTGGGATCACTTATGTGGCGCACTTGAAAAAGCAAATTCTTCTTCCCAAATAAAATTGATCCTACAAGAACACGCAACCGCCTATAAAATAAAAGATGGTTCTCAAGAAGAAGGAGTTTTTACCGGATACTATGAACCTCTGCTTCATGGATCTTTGAGAAAACATGGAAAATATCAAACCCCTTTATACAAACTGCCTTCAAGAAATTTTAAAATACCAAGAAAAGAAATTAACGCTGGTGCATTTAAGAATAAAAACCTTGAAATTGTTTGGGTTGATGATCCTGTTGATGCTTTTTTTCTGGAAATTCAAGGATCTGGACGCGTGCAGCTTGATAATGGAAAAATGCTACGTGTTGGTTATAATGGCCAAAATGGATACCCTTACACAGCTATTGGAAAAATCTTGATTGAAAAAAATATCATTCCAAAAGAAAAAATGAATATGCACAGCCTTAAAGCTTGGCTTAAAACACACCCAAAAGAAGCCAAAAATATCATGAATCAAAATGAATCTTATGTTTTCTTTAAGAAACTTGACACGGATACGTCTCTTGGCCCCATAGGAGCTCAAGGAACACCACTTACTCCTCAAAGGAGCATTGCTGTAGATCCAGCTTACATCCCCATGGGCGCTCCTTTATGGCTAGATATCACACACCCCCACACAACATCTAAAATTCAAAAAATGGTTGTCGCACAAGATAAAGGAGGTGCCATTAAAGGCGTGATCCGAGGGGATTATTTTTGGGGATTTGGAAGCGCTGCTGAAGCTCTGGCAGGGAACATGAAAAGCAAAGGCACTTACTACCTTTTACTGCCAAAAAAACGATTCTAGAAAGAATTAGTAAGTCATAAGAAACGCGCCCCAAGCAAGACCTGCCCCAAGACCTACAAAAAGGATTTTATCTCCACGCTTAACTTTATGTGTGCAGATAGCTTGATGAAGAGCAAGTGGTATAGATGCTGCAGACGTGTTCGCATGATTTTCAAGAGTGATAACAAATTTATCCTCTTCAACTTTTAATCGTTGAGCAATGCTTTGAATAATGCGAAGATTTGCTTGATGAGGAATGATCACGTCCACATCATCAAGGGTCAAACCTTGTTCGCTTAAAAGAATGAGCGCTGCATCACACATAAGTTTAACCGCGTTTTTAAACACCTCTTTCCCTTCCATATGAATATGGCCTGAGCAATAAAGAATATGAGATAAATCACCGTTTGATTTAAGATAGCAAGCGCCATCATCATTTGAATCTGATGTATTTTCAAGAATAACCGCCCCTGCCCCATCTCCAAATAAAATGGCTGTTGTTCTATCATCAAAATCCAGAAGAGGTGAAAATTTTTCGCTTCCAATGAGCAAAATTCGCCTTGCCTGGCCACTTAAAAGAAAACTCCTTGCAATACTAAGCCCATACACAAACCCGGCGCAAACGGCCTGTATATCAAAAGCAAATGCATTACTTGCACCAAGTTCGCGCTGAATATGAACAGCCGTAGATGGGAAAATCTGATCAGAAGTTGTCGTTGCCACTAAAATGGCATCAATGTCTAAAGGATCCAACCTCGCATTTAAAAGAGCTTTTTTTGCGGCTATAGCGCCAAGCTCATAGTTTTTTTGATCTTTTGCAAAGTGACGCGAGGCAATTCCTGTTCGCTCGATAATCCATTCGTGATTGGTTGGCATTAACTCAGACAAATCATGATTTGTTACCACATGAGAAGGTAGATACGAACCTGTCCCTTGGATTTTTATGCCCATTTTACTTTTTCAATAGTTCTGGGGGGAGATCTTGAAGTCGCTCTTCAAGCTTTTCAAGTAAATTCATACCAGCCATTGTTTTTGTAGTTCTGATCGCACTTGCAAATCCATGAGCCGTGGCTCCTCCATGACTTTTAACAGCAATTCCTTTAATTCCTAAGAATATAGCCCCATTATAGTTTCCAGGATCAATTCTGGACTTTAAACGCTTGAAACTTGGCTTTGACAATAATGCAGAAATTTTGCTAAAAAAGGATGTTTTAAAGGCAACACGTAATTCGTGCGCAACCATATGAACAGCGCCCTCCAAAGCCTTAAGCGCAATATTCCCTGTAAAGCCATCTGTCACAGTCACATCCACATCACCTGACATAATCTGATTGCCTTCGACAAATCCATAGAAATTTTCAAACGCAGGGATTGACTTCATCAAATTATAAGCTTTTTGAATGGTCGGATTTCCTTTAAGCTCTTCTGATCCAATATTAAGCAATCCAATACGTGGATTTTCAATATGAAGCGCTGTTTTTGCTAAAATTTCACCCATAATCGCAAATTGGATCAAATGGATTTCATCATTTTCTGAATTTGCACCAAGATCAAGCATCGTGCTAAAATGACCATCTTTAGTCGGGAAAAACGCAGCAATAGCAGGACGAAACACGCCTGGCAAGTTCCCCATTAAATAAAGACAAAGAACCATAAACGCGCCTGTATTTCCGCCAGAGACAACACCTGATGTTTCTTTACTCACAACAGATGCAATACTCAAAGCCATACTGGAAGAACGCCCACGCCTTAAAACCATAGAAGGCTTCATATCAGGCGTAACTATATCTGGAGTATGAATAATTTGAAATTTATGTGAGAGATTCCCAGGAATTAAAGGCTTAATTTGCGCTTCATCCCCAAAAATATTAAAACAAACAGAAGAGTCTTCTTTTAAAAATAGACAAGCCCCTTCAACAACACTTGTTGGACCAAGGTCCCCTCCCATTGCATCCAGAGCCAATCTTAACATGTTAAGCGACTTTGTTTACGCTGTTTGTTGAGCAGTTTCTGACACAGGCTTTGAAAAAACCTGACGGCCACGATAAAAACCGCAAGCTCCGCATACATGGTGAGAAAGTTTTGGTGCGCCACAGTTTGGGCACTCTGTTGGATTTGTCCCTTTAATTGCATCATGTGAGCGACGCATACCTTTGCGAGAGACAGACGTTTTTTTCTTTGGAACGGCCATTTTAAATTATCCTTATATTTAACTCGTAATTATTTTACATAGCTTTAATTACACGTTTTTGCCCTTTATGTCAAGAATAAAGAGATTTTTTTTAGTTAAATCATAAACTTTAATACCCTGTGTAACATTCAAGATGGAATATCGAGCCTGTCCAAGATTTTTAAACCAACTTTTTGAGACATCCCGCCAAGGATCTCGATCACATATTTTATTTGCTCTTTTCCTTGATAACATCTGGGATCAAGAGTTTGTGGCTGAGCATTTTCCACAATTCCCACAACAACCCCTTGATTATTTAAAAAAATCATATCAAGCGGAATAAGGGTGTTCTTCATCCACATGCAAACGGGGGATTCACTTGCAATCTCAAAAATCATCCCTTGGTCATTTGGAAGCTCTGACCTGTTCATAAGACCTTGATTTTTCTGATGTGATGTTTTTGCAATTTCAAGATCAAACTTTGACGTCCCTATAGAAACGATGATCAACAATGGGATTATCATATTTACTGAAAAATACCTGCATTAATAATTGTTTTAACAGTTTGGGCACGGTTATATTCAGCTGCATAATCCATTGTTGCTCGCAACATTTGCATACCCTCTGGGGTTATATTGAGTTTTGTTTGAGCAACTCCCACTTTTGCATATAAAAACTTTCCATCGCCAATTAATGTAATGCCTGATTTTTCTAAAGGAGCCTTTGTTGTTGCTGCATAATTTTTATCCACAAAACTTTGCGCAAAGGCCAGATGCGTTTGAGGATTATTGTCACGAAGAGCCACTTGCACGTTTCCTGCCGCATTTGCAGGATCGGCCACCATTTTTGTAAACTGATTACTTGCTCCAGTCACAAGAGGGGCGCCTTGCACAGGCGATGTCACAAGAGGAGCTGTCGTGATTTGCTGTGGAGGGGATTGATAAGGTGCTTGATAAGTAGAAAACGTTGGTTTTTGCAAAGCTTGCTGCTGCATATTATACTCTTGCTCTGCGTTCAAAACATCCCCATCTAAATTTCCATTCATAAGTAGCCCAGAATCATAAGGCATACCTTGATTTGTACCATTCAAATCACTCGAATACTGCTGCCCATCAGAAAAAGAATCATAAGTTCCCCCAGAAGGCATACTTTGCCCATAGCCTGAATCCAAAGGCATTTCTATAGATGAATCATAACCACCACCATACGCCTCATTCACAGGCCTTTCATTTCCCCATTCAGACACAGAGTCCGAAGACATGCCTCCAGCTGAGTTGTAACTACCACCAAAAGACATATTTTGCTCATAGCCTGAATTCGAAGGCATTTCTACAGATGAATCATAACCACCACCATACACCTCAGGCCTTTCATTAGCCCACTCAGACATAGGATTTGAAGACATACCGCCAGCTGAATTGTAACTTCCGCCAAAAGACATATCTTGACCATATCCTGAATCTGAAGATATAGATGGACTTGTCCCCCAACTAGAGCCTTGGCTAGAATTTACATATGAACTCTGCATACTCCCCCTATCAGGTGGAGGTGAAAAGGAATTACCTTGACTTGATGAGGCACTCCAGCCAGATGAAGATGAACCCGGCATCATAACCCCTCCTCCTCGAGGAGAAGAAGATATAGGCGGTCCCCAACCAGAACCTTGGCTAGAGCTTACATATGAACTCTGCACGCCTCCTCCCCTATCAGGTGGCGATGAAAAGGAATTACCTTGACTTGATGAACTATTCCAGCCCGTATTGTCAGGCAAAGACGACATAGACGATCCCCAACTAGAGCCTTGACTAAACCCCTCTTCTTCTTCTTCATCCTCATCAAAACCTAACCCCCCTTTATCATCAGGAAACTCTCTACTTTGATAAACCTTATCATCTTTATTAAAGCTACCTTGAATATCGTCTAAAACACCTTGTCTTGTGCCAGAATCCTCAATAAGAGATGCCCGCGCTTGCAAAGAACTATCATACACCCTTTTATCACTATAATTCAATGCCCCAACTTTTTTGGCTAACATCGCCTGCAATTGGGCAATTTCTAATGCCTCTTTAGCAAGATCATCACCATCAGCAAGCACCTGAACCCTCAAAGCTACGCCCAACATCAAAAAAGCAGTAAATGTCCTTAAAGAAGTCGAAACACTTAGCTTCATAAAACAACCTCGTCTTTATTAACATGTTAAACCCAATATCCAATAGTTTACAAAGATAAAGGTTAAACCTTTGTTAATAGAAATATTATTTTAAAAAACCCATTAAAAGTTCCCAGTGATCATTTTTTCAAGAAGGACTAATAATCTTCAAAATCCCCTGTCCAAATTTATATAATTTCAGTGTTAATATCCTTACTTTATCCTTAATTTTTAATTTTCTTCATTGGATTTTTTTATTTGATATTAAGACTTTGCTCAATAGTAATGCTGCCTGATGCCGGTGCTCTTCGTCTCTGTGCTTCTCTTTTCATAGCAAGGCCTGCTTGCAACCCATGAGCTGCAAAAAGGCCATCTATCTTAACTCTTTCTTCATTTTCCAGACCAAAAACTAATTGATTGTGTATAATTTGAGCGTTTAATCCATTTTTTAAATCATTCAAAGATTGCACCAATTCATTTAAAGAAAGACGAAGTCTTTCATCAAAAGATATTCGCCTTGAAAAGAGAACATCTCGCCCCTCTTGTACAGACACCATGCTTTCTAAAAAAGAATCTATTAAAGTAGCAACACAATAAACATTCGGGGAAAATACTGCCATCTTGAAAAGGTCATGATAGTATGAAGATGGTGCAAGGAAATCATATTCAGAAATAATTGCCAGATTAGAAATTGTTCTCTCTATAGTTGTTAACGTGCTCTTAAGACCTTCGGGAAATTCATCACTTTTCCAATCAAATACAGACTCAGATCCGAATATTTTCAATGAAAACACACACATAAACATGATTGTTACTACAGATTTTCTTAATGAATAAATACCCATCATATACTTAATACCTCTTCTTCATTTTTTAAAGCAGACTGCCATTAACCTTTCGTTAACTTATGATAAAATCAGATTAGCAGATTATTTAGGTAAGTCAAGCGGTTTTTTCAACTGAACTGAAAGGCTTTTCCAGAAAGGATTTTAAGACTTTTTTTGATATTTTATATTATTTTTTATGTATATGAAATTTGAAATTAATTCTTTTTCAATCGGATATATTAAATATGTTTTTTCACACGAAAGGTATAATTTAATTTGACATTTGTTTTTAATCATGCCATAATCGTTTTTAAGATGAACTTAACAAAAAGGTGTTTTTTATGAATAAATTATTATCAGCATGTATCATTACAATATTGTCTGGATGTAGCGATTATATCCCCACTGTTCAAAATTATGACCCCATAACACAAGGCTATAAAAAAGAAAATGATTTTTTTAACAAGAGTGAAGAACAGCTAAAAGCTCTTTTTGAGAATAAAAAAATTGGTGTGTTTATTGGAACTTTTGATCCACCCCATCTTGAGCACATGAAATCTGCAACTTTAGCGTTAGAGGAAGGAAAATTAGATTATGTGATTGTTCTTCCAACATGGCCTGGGACTTGGGATCCTTCCTATAAACAAAACAAAAACAGTGTTCAAATCAGAATAGACTTGCTGCACAATGCATGCCTTGATCAAAAAGATCCACGTATCATCACAACTGGACTTGCACCGCAAGAATTGCAAAAGATTTTAAGCAAAGATATCCCTGGCGGAAAAGTTGAATCAAAATTCAAAGGAGCTAAATTTATCGGCATTCTTGGATCAGACACGGCCCTTTGGCTTGATTCAAAAGATAAAAACCCGTGGTACAACCTTGCAAGAAGCAACTATATGAAAGGTGTTAAGATTCCAAAGCAACGCTACAATACCGCCCCTGCTGTTGATATGATGTTTCCGGTGGATTCATTCTTAATTGTGAAACGCCCAGGGAAAGATTTCAACAACAGCTCATTACTTGGGAAAAAAGTTTCAATCTTAAACACGCCCACAACCGGCTTTTCTTCAACATCTTACAGAAAAAGCCTTCAACTTCAAAAAACAGATGAAGCTCAAAATATTGTAGGAGAAAATGTCCATAAAGCCGTCCAATATTATTTGAAAAATACAAGAGATTTCAATGATGGACAAGGGCCTGTGAAATTGAACTATTAGCTCTAAACACCAAAGACACGTTTAACGTTGCTCCTTAAAGATGTCGCTAAACTTTCAGGGGCATCTTCTGGTCTTAAAAAACATAATTTTTCAAAAACATGCCTTACATGCATGGGTTCATTTTGTTTTCCACGGTGAGGTATGGGAGCAAGGTATGGAGAATCTGTTTCAATGACAATGGAGCGAAGTGGCGCTTTTGATGCAACATTTTGAATTTCAATAGCTTTTGGAAAGGTCAGAATCCCAGAAAAAGAAATCAGAAAATCCATTTGCTCAATTGCAAACTGCGCCAATTCCCATGTTCCTGAAAAACAATGAATCACCCCTTTAAGCCCGCTTCCTTGGTATTCACGCAAAACACTTATCGTGTCATCTTGCGCGTCTCTTGTGTGAACAATCACAGGAAGATCATGATGCAAACAAGCCTCGATATGGGCCTTAAATGACAAGATTTGTTGTTCTTTCGGGCTATGATTATAATAATAATCAAGGCCTGTTTCACCATAAGCAATCATTTTAGGGTGATCTTTAAGATCAATTAATGCTTGTTTTAACTCCTCAAAAGGTATGTCTTTTAATCCTTCTGCTTCATGAGGATGCTGCCCTACAGTGTAATAAAGACAAGGATAAAGATCGGCATATGATTTTAACAAAGGCGCCTGTTCAAGAGATGTTCCAATGGTCACCATCCCTTCAATTCCTTGATCCAGCGCTCTTTTTATAACATCTTGATGCGTGTCTGGAAAATAATCCAAATGCATATGCGTATCAAATAAAGATAGATTTGGTAAAAAAGTCATTAATTTCCCCTTATATCAAAAAAAAGGGAAAGAATTTCTTCTTTCCCCTCTTGTCTTTTTTCTAACAATCAATAAAACGAATTATTGCTTTGTTACATTTTGTGTTGCAGTCGCATCAACAAGATTTGACCAATTCAACATAGAAATGAAATGTGCATGAATCAATGCCATATAACCTTTACGGTGGAAATCAAGAATTGTTGTATCAGAAAGTTCATTGAACTTCTTTTCATCAACAACTTGGAATCCGCTCAAGGACATTTTTTCTCCGCCACTCAAAGTAATGTCAGCTTGGTTTGATGTAAGCAAATCATTATCTTTTAATGCCTTTACAAAATCAACTGTGAAGTTGAATTGCGCTTGATAGTTTGTGCACATATCCAAAGCACGCTTAGAAAGATCAGTTGCTTCTGTTCCTTCAAAGAATTTGTGTTCGCCATCTTCTTTAACCAAATCAGATGCTGTGTCAACGCAAAGAATAAATTGACCTTGATCTTGATTTTCCAAGAAAATGAATGGGTAACGTGTTACATATTGTGGAATGTAAGTATTTTCGTTCCACTTACCTTCTGCAGATACGAAAAGATTTTGTGAATCGCGCAAACCAACAACAGCAACAGGAGCAGCTGGATTGGAATCAACGAAAACGATTGGATAGAATTTCAAAGCTCTCCCAAATTCTGTCGCATTCAAAGGAACAGAGTTTGTGTTTGTTGCAAAGCTATAGTTAATATTTTCAGCATTAAGCGCCAATTTGCCATGCGTTTCAGCATTAAGCGGTTGTGGGCGCGTGTAAAAAAGTGGAAGACCTGTGTTTTCAGACATTGTATACTCCTTAATAACTAGTTAATAACAGGGTTGATAATACCATGATTTTAAAAAAAGTCAATCGGAATTTATGAACTTTTTTTCTTTTTTTATCCTTCACTTTGAACTGATGTTGTGAGATTTGAGATGTCCCCACGGCCTTGATCTTTGCCTGTTATATCAAGGAAAATCAACAAATTCGACCCATCTGGCAAAGGAATATAAGAAAGCTGATAAATTTTTTGATTTTTCAAATAAAGCTGACGGACTTTTGGAATACGATCGCTCATATTATCTAAAATATGGCTTTTATATTCTTCCCAATCCTTGGGCACTATCAAAAACTCTCTAATTTCCTCGATCAAATTACTTAAATGCCTTCCAGTCTCGCGAGAGGCATCCCCAAGCCCCCATAACTTACCAAGAGCTGGATTGCTTAATACAATTCTATTATCTGTCCCAAACAGAAGAACCCCTTCATACAAATGATCTATTGTTTCTCTGTAAACAGATAACATAACACGCAAATCACTCTCCAACCTTAAATAGCTGGTCACATCTTCAACCGTTAGAATCAATCCTCCTAAAGGATGAGGCGCCTGAACCAATCTTAAGATTTTTCCATCTGGTTGATGTTGAATCTCCTCAACAGGACCTGTTAATGAGTGAAATAAATTAATACGCTGTTCTTTATATTCCTTATAGTCAGAAAAGTCTGGCAATTGCCTTCTTTGTCTTAGCTCATCAAGGACTTCTCCCATGGTGGGATGCTTTTGAACCCAGCTTTCATCAAGTTTTCGAATATTTAAGTATGCTTGATTATATGTTTTTATACGCATATCGGGCCCAAAAATTGCAACTGCCGTATTGAGCAAACTATCAAGAACATTTTTTTCAACTTGTTTGTAACGCTCAAAACTTTCACGAAGCTCTTCTTCTTTTGTTAAATCAACGGCATACCCTCCATGAACGCCAACATATTTTTCTGGGAACTCGCAAACTTCCATTAAATGACGCCCGCCTTTAACAATGGTATAAAATCGTTTCTTATGTGAGGAAGAACTTTGAAAAACTTCTCTTGAAAATTTATGAGGATCTTCTTTATCAATCCAGCTTGGAACTTCCATGGATTCTTGAACCACTTTGTCTAATGGCTTATCTAGAAGCTGAGCATAAGCTTTGTTTACGTAAGTGATCTTAAATTTCTCATCTCTCATCCAAGTTGGAAAAGGGAGTATATCCATTAAATTTTTGAGCTTGAAGGATTCACGAATTAAATTACGCTGTTCTTCTTCAAGAAGCAAATCCGCTTCTCTAAACCAAATTACATTTAAAGATAATCCCTCTTCATCAAAATGATATCCTTTAACGAACATCTTTTTAAAGTCAATCATCATGATTTCCATTTGAAAAGGAATTCGCTCCATATGAAGCAACGAGATTTTTGTTTGAAGCTTTTTGGATGAATCGTCTTGCAACAAATCAAAAATAGGGCCTAATTCAAACAAGCTCCCAAGGTTCATATTAAATAGTTTGCATAAATACTTAGAATGAAAAAAAGATAAGGGCTTGCCGCAAACATCCCCCCAAGCACACCAAACACCTTCGGTGGATTCGAGCAAAAGCTTTGACCTCAAAAGATCAAAAGAAATTTTTTGATTCAGTTTTTTATAAACAGTTAAAGAAACACCTTGCCAAAGAGCCACCAAAAGAATTACCAGGAATAAAATTCCAAAAATTAAACCCAGTTGCCCAGAAACAGGGGCCGTCCAATTTAAAAAAGAAACCACCTAAATTCACCTTTTGTGTTAAGAATACCTTTAAGTATAACCTTAACCCAAATTAAGCAAATTAAACACAAAAAAATTGCGTAACTCAAACCAGATTCAAATTACGCAATCTTAAAAAAGTTTACTCTTTAGCGCCTAGAACTTTTACAACAGTCATTTTCTTCAAGAATGTACCGCTTTCTTTGTGAAAATGAGGTAATTCTTCACCAAATTTGAGTGTGCTGATAATCGTTTTTCCAATGACATTACGCCCATCTTTCCCAGAATCAATCAATGTGCGATTTCCCCACACATTATGCAACATAAGTGCACCTTGATCACTTTGACCAACATAAAGAGCTACGTGACCTGGTTGGTATAAAAGAGTCTGAAAAGGAATCGCATTTTTAGCAATGAATTCAAGTTTTTCATTTTCCGACATCTTATCAACAGCGTGAGAAACTCCTTGTCCAAATTCAACTTGGCTTTTTGCATTTCTTGGTAGCCAAATTCCAAAAGGTGCAAATATGTCTTTAACTGTACTTGCACAATCACGGTTTCCTAATGAATCCCCCCATCCATAAGGCTTTCCAAGAACTTGACTTGCAATCAATGTCATATTTTTAGCATCCAAAACAAGCGGTTTTTTTGAAATTGATATTTTCTTAGAAGTCGTTCTTAAATCCAAATTTCCATTCTCGTCTCTTTTTGGAAGAATAGCGTCACCATTTACACGCAAAGGAAGCAACATGCCAAGTTTTGCATAATCATAAAAAGACCCATTACTTTGATAAATAGGTTCATTTTCCTTAAGCGCTGCACCCCATTTAAGCCCCATTAGTTCTTTTTTCTGGGATGCATTTACCTTTGCAAGATGACGAACATCAACCCATCCAAACGCTCTGCTGTTCGTTTGAATAAATGCCCATGCTTTATCAACGGAATAATGTGAAATGATAATTGGATTTCCCATATAAAGCATCATTGCTTGCATATTATCAAAAGGATAACCTTCACCAGCTTTTTCAGGATTATTGAAATGAGGCAAATTTGTTGGGAATGTTTTCATGCTTGTGTTTTGCGTAATGATTGCAGGTATTTTTAAAGTTTGATAAGCATCGTAATTTGAATTCTTGATATTTTCTTCAAACCAAACAGCATCACGAGGCATAAGATTTTCACCCCATCCATTTGCAAACGTATTGGCATATTCTGTAATCACATTTTTAGGATACACAAAATCCCCAGACACCCAAGGGTCAAAGAAAGCTGCTTTGCTTGCGGCTTGAACAGATGAAGAAAACGGCTTTACAGAATCCATATTGCGAGCATAAATAGAAACATCTTGAGGAATTGTTGCTGTATCACGAATAGCTTCTTTTGTAACCACAGATGGCATTTGCTGAGAACATCCGGCAAGAGTTGCACTTAAAAATAATAGTATTTTTTTCATTTTAAATTTAATCCATATTCTTTCATTGTTGATATCAAGTGAGAAGGCACAGGCGCCTCAAACACCGCTTTTTTTCCTTTATGCGTAAATTCAATCTTCCACGCATGAAGATGAAGAGGGAGCTTTTCTGGCGTCCATTCCCCATATTTATCATCCCCTAAAATAGGGACGCCTAAATGCTCCATATGTGCCCGCAATTGATGTGTGCGGCCCGTCAAAGGTGCTAATTTAAGAAGTGCGAACTTTTTAAAAACAAAATCAATAACCTCAAACTCTGTTTTTGCAAAAACACCATTTTCTTCATCCACCATGACTTTTTCAAAGCCTTTGAGCATTTCTTTTGAAAGAGGCGCATTAATCGTCCCTTCAAATGGGTCAGGAACACCTTTTGTGATGGCAAGATAGGTCTTTTGAATCATCTTTTCTTTAAAAGCTGCAGTAAGTTCTCTGGCTTTGATACTTGTCTTTGCAAGAAGTAAAAGACCACTTGTTTCTTTATCTAATCTATGCACAAGCTTTGGAGGGTTTTCTGGAAACAAAACACGCATATAACCATCCACATGCTCTCTTGTGTTTGTCCCCCCTTGCACCGCAAGCCCGGCAGGTTTGTTCATGACCATCATTTCGTCATCTTCAAATATGGTGCAATTTTTCACAAATTTACTAGCTTCTTGAAGCGTGCGCTCTGAGACTCTAAACCCCTTAACCGTTTCATCTTCACGGGCTTCAATGGGAGGAACTTTGATAATTTGCCCCAATTCAAGCCTTAAATTTGCCTGACATTTTTTTTGATCAACGCGCACTTTCCCTTGCCTTAAAAGCTTTTGCAAAAGGGAATGCTGAATAGGATAGTGCTTATTCAAAAACCGATCAAGACGAACACCCACATCTTGTTCATCAACTATAAATTCAATTGCCATTTACTACATACCACCTTTGCGAAAACTTTCCCAAAATTCTTAAAAACTTGGGGGTTGTCATTGTTTAAAACCTTATTTATCTTCCCTATTTTTAGCCTAAATAGAAAGACATTATGATCAATTTTTTTTAATTTCTCAAGAAAAACTTTATAACTATTAATTACAATCCACATTCATTAGCTGTCTGATTAGCTATTTATAAATAAGATATCACACAAAAAACATATTGTCAATAATTATTATTAATGTAATTAAAAAATTTGCCCTAAATTATGGAGATGGAAGGATCTTGTTATACAGGTAAACGTCTTTCTGGAAGATCCTTCTTTAAGAATTGAGTTAGAAGAGATAACGCGTCATCATATGAAGGACTTCACAAACAGCTGTATACCGTTTAGCATAAATTGGATAGATAAAGCGGCCAAAATAATACCAAAAACACGGGTTACAACATTTGTTCCAGTGACCCCTAAAATTTTGCTCAAGCGATCAGCATGAAGCAAACAAACGTAGTTAATCAATAAAACCAAAAATAAAATTGCAATTATTAAGACCTGGGCAAGAACCCCTGCACTTTCAGGAGAACGCATATGCATCACAACAGTTGTCATACCTCCTGGACCTGCAATTAGAGGAATTGCTAACGGAAACACACTGATATCAGCCTTCTTATTGGCTTCTTTTGCTTCATCTTCTGTAGTAGATCTGATCCCTGAATCTTTCACAATGACCATGTCAATAGCTGCAAATAACAACAAAAGGCCCCCAGCTATACGAAATGCAGGCTCCCCTATGGATAGAATATCTAGTAACGCATCACCCATAATGGCAAAAATAAACAAGATCCCTGAAGCAATACAAGTAGAGCGAATCGCTATTTGTTTCTTATGCTCTGGAGTTTCTCCTTTGGTGAGCAAAAGAAACATCGGGACAACCGCAACAGGATCGATGATCACAAGAAGGTTTGCAAAAACTTGAACCAAATGTGTCACATTAATCTGATTTAAAATATCAATACCCAATTCAATAAACTCCTTATATTACTAATACCCATTTCTCTGTTGTATGTGATTCTATAGATAAAAATCAAGAAGTTTTATTTGAAATCAAGATTTTTTCACCAAAAATCATATAAAAACATTGTTTTTTAAAGCAAGGCACCTTAATGTAATTAGAGGTTAGATTATTCATTAAGAACCATATATAAGGACAAGAAACATGAAAAAAATCACTGTAGAAAAACCTGAAATAAAACTTATGGGTATCTCCTCTCGTACAAGCAACCAAGCTGAGTTTAACCCCATGACTGCAAAAATTGGACTTACCATGGCCAATTATTTTGCAATTGCAAACAGCATTCCAAATACCAAAACCCCAGGAGTTACTTTTTGCGCGTATACAAATTATGAAAGTGATTATACAGGTGAATATACCTACTTTATCGGGCAAGAAGTCACAAGCTACGACAATCTGCCACAAAATTTTGAAACGCTGATCATCCCTGCTCAAAGTTATGCGCAGTTTACAACATCACCAGGCGCCATGCCAATGATTGTTATCAACGCTTGGCAAGAAATTTGGAAAATGAACGAACAAGATTTTGGATCAAAAAGAGCGTATATTACCGATTTTGAAATTTACGATGAGCGAGCACTAAACCCTCTGGCCGCGATTGTTGATATTTTCGTTGGAATAAGTTGAAAAATATTTTCTAATGGCAAAAAAACATACTTCTTATTTTGATTCTTATTTTAAAGAATCAAAACCAAATACATCTGCCTTATGTGATCACCCAGGATGCAAAGAAAGTGGTTTGTATCCTGCACCAAAATCACCAAAACAGATCAACATATATCTGTTTTTTTGCATCAAACATATACAAGACTATAACATATCCTGGAATTATTACAAAGATATGCCAGATAGTGATGTTCTTGCTCAAATGATTTCCGACAGAGGATGGAGAAGGCCCACATGGCCTTGCGGTAAAAAACAGCCCCCCACTCTTTCAAGCTCTTTCATTCCTGAATTTGACGATTTATTTGAGGCTCCCTGCAGAACTTTTACTCCTTTTTCCGCATCCCCCATCACGGCAAAAGAGAGAAAACTTCTGGATCTATTTGAGCTGGATTGGCCATTTAGCCATGAAACACTGGTCAAACAATACCGCATTTTGGTTCGGAAATATCACCCAGATTTAAATCAAGGCGATAAGAAATATGAAGAAAAACTCAAAATGATCAATCAGGCTTATCAAACTTTAAAAAAGATGCCTCATCAATAAATTCTGTAAAAAATATCTTGAAAAATCAACCTGTTGTCTTTATATATCAAAGTAAGAGCCTATCCGTTAATCAAAAAGGAATCATATCATAAAAAAGCTATTCTTATTAAAAGCATTAATGACCGCATCATTATTTACAAATTCACAGATTTTTGGATCCAGCATGGAAATCTTAGCACCGAATCCAAACCATCTTGATTGCGCTAAGCTAGAGGCAACACATAGCTCTAAGTCCGAAAAATTTGTTACTGAATATGCCCTAGAAGTAAAGTCATATATCGAAAAATTAGCATCAAAACATGAATGGGCAAAGATACTTCTTAGCGATTTTGACGCTCATCAAAAGAACAGCGATATTTCTCCTAACATACTTTGGCATCTTATACTAAGAGCTCAAGCCGGGCAAAGCGTTGGCCGCATTTCACTTAAAGAACAAATGTTTTTTAAAATTATAGCACCCTTGGGAGATTTTATGGCTGAGTTTCTTGAAAAGAATGCCTGGAAAACAGAAGAAACATCAACACCAATTATTAATAAATTTATGAGATTTAGCCCTAATTTGACAATGACATCACCTATGTATGATTTAGACAATGCCCCTGTCTCCAAAGAGATTCAAGTAAGACCCATTCTTAATAAAGCTTTTTTACAACACAAAGAACTATTAAAAAGTATAATTCATGAAGAATACCTAACAGCAATTCCTCAATTTTTATCAACAAGACCACTTAATGCACATGGTGTCGAAGATATATCGCCTCTAGGCTTTACTTTGCATGACTTAACACATGGATTGTTCAATCAAAGAAGATTGATTATGAAAGTCTGCCTTGATAAAGGATACCCATCAGGTGGGGTGACTCATTACCCACCAGCGCACAACCAGCTTATAAGCGAAAACCTTGAGAAACTTCTAGAAGCATTAGATCCAGATACCATTCCAGAACATAAAAAACACTTAGAGGGATTCTTTTTGCTGACACATGAATTGTTTTCCTCATTTCGACCGGTATTCTCACAAAATACTTTCTCTTCGGTTTTGGCCTCTATGAAAACCGAGCAATACTTTCCAACTCTTGATGAGTATCTTCTTCTGACAAACATTGGAGAAGATCCGGTAAAGCATGAAACAATTTATGAAGCACTGATGCCAAAGTTTCCTCCAGAATATAAATTAGAAAGCGAAATTTCTTCATTGTTTATTAAAATCGCTGTCCGAAATCAAAGTGGAGAGATTCGTTCTAAGCTGCTGATCCAGACACTTTATTATCTTTATGATGAGGCTATGGATAACTTGAAAGATATAGAAAAAATCGAAGGAACATTGGGGCTGGAATTGAAATTGGGATTCAATCCATTAGATCCAATTAATGGGGACAAGGAAAAAGCCATGAATCTTATCAATGCCATTAATACAAAACGCAGTGAATATGTTAATGGATTTTTAGATTGGGCAATCGAAGAAGCAAAAAACAAGCATGATGCCCTCTATCAAGAGAGACTCAATCAGATACATCAACAATACTATCCCGCTCACTATCAAGAGAGACTCAATCAGATGCAAGCTGATATGGAAGAAGCTCAGTCAGGCAATCTTAAAGCAGAACAGGAACCCATTCATAAGTAAACACTTTGCTCTATGTTAAACTTTGTTGATTATTTCAAGCTTGACAAAAAAGCTATTAAATCGGCGCGTTCCTGGGTGTTTTTCATACCAACAAAAACCATTTTTGTTCCAGGAACAAACGATTTAGGATTGTATAAATATAAATTTAAATTCTCAATGCTCCAGGATTCTGTTTTTGCTTTCATGGCTTGAGAGTAAGAATATCCTTCTTTTGATGCTAGCTTTGAGCCAACCACCGCCCAAAGATTGGGGCCAAGTTTGTGGGGATCTCCTTTATCAAAACTGTGGCATTGCGAACATCTTTGCCCAATTTTTTTTCCATTTTCAATACTGGCAGATGCCATCAACCCAGAGATAGACTCTACCTTCTCCTCCACAGCAACTTGAGCTACGCTTTCTTGCTCAACCCCTTCCACAACATACCCAGGCTTATCCAGCGTTGTTTTATGCATAATCGATTCAGACGCAATATCGGATAATTTTACCACAATCAAAGCAATCAAAACAGATGCAAAATATTTATTCATTTCTAGCTATATTTCCTTGTACAACAATCTATATCGCTCATCATAAAACAAGTTGTGACTCAAAGCAAGCTTTGAGATGATTACCAAACCCTATTCATGACACTTCAAATTCTCATCCATTTTAGGAACAAGCGAACATGTTTTAAATCTGGACAATTGAGTTTTATAACTAGGATTAGGCGTTTTTTTCTTAGCTAATCTACCATCTCTTGCTTCAAGTAAGGCATCAAGACATACCTGATTCTCAGAATTAATTGCTATCAATCTTTCACATTCAGTTTTCTCTTTTGAAATAACCTGCATTTGGCTTTGACACGTTCTAGCTTGGTTAATACACTTGATATAAGATGCTTTTGCGGCCAAAATCTCGCCTCGTTTACTCTCTTTTAAGTCTCCATCTGATTTGTATGATCTTACAATTTTCAAACAAGAATCATTCTGCGTTAAACCTTGAGATACACTAGAAAAAGAATTCATCAAACGATGACACTCTTCTTTATCAGGCAAAATACAAGTTTTTTTCTCTTCCAAACTCAAAGCACCCCAATCACTATCTTCACAATCAAGCCCTTGATTGGATGATATATTAGAAATGTGGGATTCAACACTTTGGCTTGACGTTCTTCCAGACATATCAGATCCACTTGATCTGCGGGATGAATTTTGTGAGGAACCTAGACTTACTTGATTATGCACACTAGTTTTATCTTTGACACTTATTATAAATTCTGTGCATTCTGAAGGAGGAACTGACCCATTAATACTGTCATAGCTTTCAAAACAACCTTTGATTCTTTTTTTCTTTTCTCTATCTCCTTCTTTGTTATGCAATTGCGCCAATAATAATAAGTGGGACATCCTTTTTAAAGCTCCATATTCCCATTTACCTTTTTTGGGTACAATTTTATCACTCGCCCATTTCACAGCCACCTTCTCTTGACGAATCTCACTTAAAAACAAAGTAGACGAATATGTGCTGATAAATCCATTGTTACCTTCTTTAAAACACTTACTCTTTTTCCAAGGCTTTTCTAATAAAAATGATTTGATAGCCCCAGTAGATAAAGGACAAAGCATAGGATCTTGTATCGGCTCACTTTCTTCATGCCATGTTGCAATTTTCCAAAGAATCACAGCAGGAGCATCTGCTGGAATTTTCTGAGTTTTTATAAATTCTTGTTTAATTTCCCTGTAGTAAGATGTCCAAACTTCCCATGCAGATACTGCTCTTTCCAGATCTTCCTCACTTAATTCTAAACTTCCACTACTGCTATTTTTTTTTCCATCAAGGATGTCTCTAGCTTTCTTAATTTCATCAAATTTAGCTTGTTTGTTAGTATCTTTACTGTATTTCTTATAAAGAGTTGCATATTTTGACTTAATATTTTGAGTGCTAATATCATGATTTTCTGAACTCTCTGATGCATTTTTTTCTTCTTTTATTCGCAAGGTTTTTAAAGCCTCCACAATCAGCATTTGCTCAGCATTGGGCTTTATAAAAATAGGTGAAGATGCTGTTTCTGATGTTTCACCCCCAAACAAAGATATGCCTTGCAAAAAAACTAAAATGATCCATAAATAATTCATGATAACTTCAAACCTCATATAATTTATCCTATGCGTCAAATATACTCGAAAAATCTTACTAAATTCTTAATTTTTTACGTGAAAAACATGGGGAAAGACTGTATAACTTACATATAATATTGGGGGAATGATGAGATATAAAGCAACGCTAGAATATGATGGAAGTTCTTTTTTTGGGTTTCAATTGCAACCAGGCCTTCCCACAATTCAAGAAACCGTCGAAAAGGCTTTGCTGAGTCTTACTCATAATTTTGTGCGCATTTTTGGCGCAGGCAGAACGGATCAAGGAGTGCATGCTTTGGGGCAAGTCGTTCATTTTGATCTAGATCAAATATGGGACACAGAAAAGCTTAAATTTGGGCTTAATCATTTTTTGAATAAAACCATGGTTTGTATCACTTCAATCGAGATTGTCCCTGATGATTTTCACAGCCGCTTTGGCGCAAAAGAAAAACAATATCTTTATCGCATTATCAATCGTCATTCCCCATTAACCCTTGATCATGGAAAAGCATGGCATGTTGGAAATTCTTTGGACGCGGATATTATGAACAAAGGCGCACAACTATTCATAGGAACACATGATTTTTCAAGCTTTAGAGACAGTCATTGCCAAGCAAAATCTCCCATAAGAACAATTCTTAATGCTTATGTTAAAAAAAATCAAGATGAAATTAGGTTCATTGTCCAAGGAAGATCTTTTCTTCATCACCAGGTGCGAAACCTCATGGGAACATTAAAACTTTTAGGTCAAGGGCGTTTTTGTCTTGACGATGTAAAAAGAATTCTAGAGTCCAAAGACCGCACAAAAGCAGGTCCTACTGCCCCGCCACAAGGGCTTTATTTGATGTGGATTAACTATACCCAAGTAAAGTGAGGGGAAGAGGGATTTAAGACCTTCTTCCCGCCCACGATAAAAACGTTGGGTACGCTCACAAAAACAGCTTAAATCTTCACATTCAACCCTATTTCGAATCCATGCGATATTTGGGCATTGTTGTCTTGAAGTTTGGTTGTTGTGTAAAGGCTTGACTCTTTGCTCAAATCAGCTTTCACAACCAAAGATAAGCTCTTATTCGAATCAGAAACTGCATACTGATTGGCGCCAATGCGTGTGTTTCTTTGCAAGGCATCACAAGAAACCTCCATGCTTCCAAACGCATGAACCGGCACCCCTGCCACTTTAAATCCAGAAGCAACACCAAATCCTGCCCCCATAAACACCGATGATGTGTCTGTTGAAACATCAAACTTTTCAAAATCTTTGGTCACATTGTGCGATAAAAGCTGACCGTATCCTGCAAAAACCTTGGGTGTAAATGTCAAATTACTAACGGTGAAATCATGACTGACCTGTGACTTAAGAACAAGTGTTTGACTTTGCGAGCTGAGCAAAAGCCCTTCATTTTTATCATTAAGTCCGGCGTAAGAAAGAGTGTTAAAAACACGAAAGCCTTTTGCAGATGACATCGTATACACAGCAAAATTATCAATTTGTGCTTTTTGTGCAAGGTTATACTTGGCATACATACCAAACGTTTGAGACGGCGTGTTTTGATATGAAAAACCAACAAAATTATCCAAACGATTCAAAGAATCACTCGAAGCACTCATCATCATATTGCCCATTTTAAAAGTTTG
>JACCDN010501989.1_pt1 | contig 74137 bp, 78 predicted proteins | sample 7441691 | NCBI WGS metagenome assembly JACCDN01 (sample SAMN15323439, study PRJNA562643) | freshwater metagenome | isolation source: river surface water | place: USA:Blue River Watershed | collected 2017-08-16
CATGATCCACCGGAAAGTTAACGAACAATAACATGGCAAAGATCGGAATCGTAGGGGCCGCAGGCTACACGGGTGGTGAATTACTGAGAATTTTGGTGAATCACCCGGACGTGCATTTGACCTGCATATTATCGAATTCACAGGCTGGAAAGTTGATTTCAGACGTGCATACCGATTTATTGGGATCTACGCATTTACGTTTTGCCAAAGACCTAACACCCGTTGACGTCCTTTTCCTTTGCTCAGGACACGGTGAATCGAAGAAATTCTTAGCCACAAACGAGATTCCTTGGCACACGAAAATCATCGATTTAAGCACGGACTTCCGCGATGAATCTGAAGGCTTCGTCTATGGTTTAGCCGAATTCCAAAAAGAAAAAATCAAATCCGCGACCAAAATCGCGAACCCTGGTTGTTTCGCCACTTCGATTGAATTAGCCCTTTTGCCACTCGCAAACGCCGGTTTAATCACCGAAGATGTGCACGTTTCAGCCATCACTGGTTCGACTGGCGCTGGACAATCGCTTTCACCTACGAGCCATTTCTCCTGGAGAAATAACAATGTGAGTGTGTACAAGACGTTTACGCACCAGCATTTGGCAGAGATTAAACAGACGTTAGGAACTAAAAAGGCCATCCATTTTATCCCCTATCGAGGAAATTTCTCGCGTGGGATTATGGCGAATGTGTACACGCCTTACAGCGGGACGCAGGAGCAGGCCGAAAAATTATACGAAGATTTCTACGCGAATTCGCCCTTCGTTTTCCTCAGCCCAGAGGCGGTGGACGTAAAACAAGTGGTGAATACGAACAAGTGTTTTCTTCATTTACAGGTTCATGAGGGCCAAATCCTCATCAGCTCTGTCATCGACAATTTGATTAAAGGTGCTTCCGGCCAAGCAGTTCAGAATATGAATTTGATGCTGGGGTGGCAGGAAGATGCTGGATTGAGATTAAAAGCCATTGGGTTCTAGAGTATAGATTATAGAGTAGAGAGTATAGATAAAACTATTTCCTATCTCTAATCTCTACTCTATAATCTCTAATCTAAATAGACTAAGACGAAGTCGACTAAGTCACAAAGTGACGACTAAAGCTGCGAAGCAGCGACTAATGATATGCAACTATTCAACGTTTACCCCCTCTACGACATTGAGCTTTTAAAAGCGAAAGGAAGTACCGTGTGGGACAAAAATGGACAGGAATACCTGGATTTATATGGTGGTCACGCAGTGATTTCCATCGGGCACTCGCATCCTACCTATGTGAAGCGAATGACGGAGCAGCTTCATCACATTGGCTTCTATTCGAATTCGATCATCATTTCGGGTCAGCAAGAGCTGGCTGAGAAGCTGGGTAAAGTGTCTGGATACGAGGATTATACCTTGTTTTTGACGAATTCAGGAGCGGAATCGAATGAGAACGCTTTGAAATTAGCGTCGTTCCATACGGGTCGTAAGAAGGTGGTGGCTTTTTCGAAGGCATTCCACGGGAGAACGGCTGGGGCGGTTGCGGTGACGGATAATCCGAGCATTGTGGCGCCTATTAACGATACGTCGCATGTGACATTCTTGCCATTTAATGGTTTAGAGGGATTAGAAGCAGGTATTACGGAAGAGACGGCGGCGGTGATTGTGGAAGGCATTCAGGGTGTGGGTGGAATTCAGGTGGCGAGTGATGCGTTTTTACAGGCACTTAGAAAGCGTTGCGATGAGACGGGGGCTCAGTTGATTTTGGATTCGGTTCAGTGCGGTTATGGCCGTTCAGGACAGTTCTTCTCGCATCAGTTTGCAGGTATTCATCCGGATATGATGACGACTGCCAAAGGAATGGGAAATGGTTTCCCTATCGGTGGTGTGTTAATTGGACCGCATATTCAGGCGAGTTATGGCTTGCTGGGAACGACTTTTGGGGGAAATCACCTGGCGTGTACGGCGGCGAATGTGGTGCTAGATGTGATTCAAGAAGAAAAGTTGATTGAGAATGCGTCGAAAATAGGTGACTATATTCAAAAGGAGCTAAAAGGTTTAAAAGGAATTACAGAGGTAAGAGGTCGCGGTTTGATGATCGGGATTGAGGTGGAAAAGCCTGTGGGGACTGTGAGAGATGCTTTATTGTTTAAGGAACACATCTTCTGCGGTTATTCAGGTAAGCATACGTTGCGTCTTTTGCCTAGCTTAGCGATCGATCAAAAAATTGCGGATCAATTTTTACAAAGTTTAAAAACGGTTTTAGCAAATTAACCCTTGCTTTTGAACTAGAAATGTGATTATTTTGCGTTTCTTTTGTTCAAAACACAAGAGCAAAAAATAGAGTAAAAACAATTATTTATCCTTTATAATGGCATTAATTACAAAAATTAGAGAGAAGTCAGGAATAGCGGCGGCAGCGATTGCTATCAGTTTAGTTTTATTCCTAGTGGGAAGTGATATTTTCCAAGGTCAATCCTCTTTGTTCGGGTCTAGCTCACAAGAAGTGGGTGAAATCGCCGGAGAAAGCATCCTGATTCAAGATTTCCAAAAGAAAGTAGAAGAGCAGACTCAAAATTATACGGCTCAAACAGGCAAAGGTCCATCTGAGCAAGAGGCAAGCATGATTCGTGACCAGGTTTGGAACCAATTAATCTTAGACATCGCTTACAAGAAAGAATTCGATGCGTTAGGAATCAAGGTTTCGGATGAAGAATTAATCGACATGGTGCAAGGAAACAACATCCACCCATCTGTTCGTCAGCAATTTACGAATCCTCAAACGGGTCAATTCGACAAGACTTTTGTTGTTCAGTTCTTAAAGAACTTGAAGAACTTACCTATCGAACAACAACAATCTTGGGATCGTTTTGAGAAATCAATCGCTCAAGATCGTATCCGTGCGAAGTATGAGAATTTAATGCGTATGTCTAACTACGTGACTCAAGCGGATGCGGCGAAGGAATACCAAGCGCAAACAGCGAAGTTTAATTCGAAATTCTTATTCGTTCCTTTCTTCTCTGTGCCAGATTCAACCATTAAAGTACAAGATTCTCAATTAGAGGAATATTTAGCGAAGCACAAGGATGAGTTCAAAGGAACGAACACACGTTCGATTCAATATGTAACTTTCCCGGTGATCCCTACGAAACAAGATACAGTGGAGTTCTATAACTCGATTAAGAAATTAGCGAAGGATTTAGCGGTAGCGACGAATGATTCAGCATTTGCTGTATTGAATTCAGATATCCGTACTCCTTATTTAGTTTCTTATGCAGAAATTCCAGAAGGGGTGAAAGAGCAGTTAGGTACTTTCCAAGTAGGTGGTATCTACGGACCATTTAAAAACGGCTTGACTTATTCCATCTACAAATACGGTGGTGTGAAGAAAGATACATTGTTTACGATGCGTGCGAGCCATATCTTGATCGCACCAGCGGACAAGTCAGATTCAGCTAAGGCGCAGGCGAAAACACGTGCTGAAGGAATTTTGGCACAAATTAAGGGAGGCGCGAGCTTCGAGACTTTGGCCCAAATGAATGGAATGGACGGCACCGCACAACAAGGTGGTGACTTAGGTTACTTCAAAAACAACGGTGGAATGGCTAAGTCATTCGAGAAAGCATTATTCGGCTTCAATGGTACAGGTTTAATGCCGGGTCTGGTAGAAACAGAATTCGGTTTCCATGTAGTGAAAGTGACTGACGCGAAATCAAACACCAGCTATAAATTAGCAGCTATCAATAAGACCATCGCTCCTTCTCAATCGACGATGGATAAAGTATTTACGACGGCAGATGCGTTTGCGAATGCAAATGGCAACTTAGCTTCTTTCGAAGTGGCTTTGAAAAAAGACAAAAGCTTAATCATGATGCGTGCAGATCGTTTAACAGAAAACGCTTCTGCGGTGAATAACTTAGCGAATGCGCGTGAGATCGTACGTTGGGCATTTGATGACAATACATCCGTAGGTGATGGTTCTAAGCGTGTATTTGAGCAAGATTCACAATACATCGTTGCTTACGTAACAGGAAAGTCTGAAAAAGATAATGTGAAAGTAGAAGACTTCCGTGTCGAGTTATCTTCTTTAGTTCGCAATCAATTAAAGGGCGAATTAATCTCGAAGAAATTAGCGAACAAGAAAGGTTCATTAGAGCAAATCGCGCAGGCATACGGTGCAGGTGCACTAGTTGAAAACGTTCAAGACATTACTCTAGCTAGTGGTATGTTAAATACGGCGGGTCCAGATGCAATCGCATTAGGTCGCATTGCTGGTTTGAAAAATGGTAAGCGTTCGAAAGTATTCGTAGGAGACAATGGGGTGTTTATCGCTGAGAAGTTAAGCGGTGCTCCGGCTCCAGCATTAGCGGATTACTCTAATTTCAAGAATCAAATCCAAATGATGAATACACAACGTTCTTCATTCTATATCAACGAAGCGATTAAAGAAAATGCGAACATTGTAGACAAGCGCTACAAGTTCTATTAATATTGAAACATTTCGATTAGAAAAGCATTCTGCAAGGGATGCTTTTCTTGTTTAACAGAAGGATGAAACATTTGAAACGTTTTAGCGCTTTTTACCTTATCGGAATCGGTATTTTACTGATTGCGTTAAGTCCTTACGTGCGCGGACGATTTGACCTCAGTGAAGATGGTAAGTTTACCTTAAGTGAATCGAGTGAGGCCATCCTGGAAAGTATCGATGCTCCTCTTTTAGTGCAAGTCTATTTAGGTGGGGATGATTTACCCGGGGGATTTGAACGGCTGAAAAAAGAAACGCTGGATCTACTTTCAGACATGCAGTCGAGTGCCGGAGCGCAAATCGAGGTCGAGGTGATCGATGTCTATGACGCATATCCCACTGAAGAGTCTCGGGCAGACTTAACTCGTCAGCTGGATTCTTTAGGCATTCCCCCTACGAACCTGGTGCACAAGGACAATGGCAAGCAGGTGCAGCAATTGGTTTTCCCAGGTTTAGTGATTTCAAAAGGTGCCTTAAAGACTGGTGTACTTTTGTTAAAGGGGAATAAATTAGCGAGCCCAGAGGAAGCCATCAATCAGTCCATCGAAGGATTAGAATTCGAGATCATTCAGGGCATTCAACAATTGATGCCTCAAGAGCGCAAGAAGATCGGTTTCTTTGTCGAATATTCCACCACCCCGGCGATTGCCCAGATCGATCTGATTAATAGCTTAAAACGCAAATATGACCTGTATCCGGTAGACTTAGCAGCCTCTAAAACCTTAGATGGCCTAGACGGGATCTGTGTGCTGCAGCCTAGCCGCGAATTTAGCGAGGAGGACGCCTATAAAATAGATCAGTTTATTGTCAAAGGCGGTAAGGCCATCTTCCTGATGGACGGCGTGAAAGTGGACACTGTGGAAAAGCAGGGACTGTTCATCAGCCCTAAACGCAGTGGCTTGGAAAACCTCCTATTTCATTACGGCCTAAGGTTAAATAATAATCTGGTGAAGGATGCTCAAAACTCCGGCATGATCCCCTTGAATGTGGGTAATCTAGGTGACAAGCCTAATATCCAGCTGATGCCTTGGCCATCTTACCCGCTGCTAAAAGGCAATCCTACTTTCATTGTTACCAAGAACCTGGATGCGATTTTCGGAAAGTTCGTCTCTTCGATTGATACGATCGCTGGGGTGGCGCTGCATAAAACGCCCCTGTTAAGTACCAGCAAATACTCGCAAGTATCGAAGGCGCCGTCGTTGATCTCGGTGAATTCAGCGGGGAAGGATTTTGACCCGGAAGCGTATACGGCAGGAGTTCAAACCGTGGGCTATCTCGTGGAAGGCATGTTTAGATCCGCATTTCCGTATGCGAATCAGGACACGAACTTTGTGGCGCAGGGCAAGACGTCCAGTGCGATCATCCTAGTGGGGGATGGAGACATCGCGTTGAATGAGGTGAATTATGCGGCAAAACAGGCTTTGCCCTTGGGTTTTGACCCCTTCATGAAGAATACGTTCTCGAATAAAGATTTCCTTTTGAATGCCTTCACGTATTTATTAGATGACAATTCACCGCTGTTAGCTCGATCGAAATCGATTCAATTGCGTCCTTTAGATAAGGCCAAAATCCAAGCAGACGGAACCTTCTACCAGGTCATCAACATTGCGGTGCCGCTTCTTTTCGCGACGCTGTTAAGTTTAGCCGTGGTCTTTTACAGAAAGCGGAAATTCAATCGGTAAATACATTCGCAAAAGCTTTGGTAGAAAGCCTAAATTATTTTAACTTCAAGGTTTGAACGGCATCCTGTCGAAAACCCTTTTACACGTATCATAAAGCTAATATATAATGAAGTTTCTAGTCGCCTCTAATATCTTATTAAAGCAATTATCAGCCATCAATGGTGTGGTTGCGAGCAACCCGATCATTCCTATTTTAGAGAACATCTTAGTGGAATTAGAGGGCAATACTTTGATTTTAACGGCATCAGACTTACAAACGGTGATGACGACGCGTTTAGAAGTAGAAGGATTCGAGAACGGATCGATCGCACTTCCAGCGCGTTTATTGTTAGAAACCCTACGTAGCTTACCGGAGCAACCGGTGACGATCTCAGCGGATCAGGCGACTTTCGGGGCAGAAATCTCTACCCAAAACGGTCGTTTCAAACTTTCAGGCGAAAACCCTATCGACTTCCCACGTATCCCTGAAGTAGCGAAGAATCAATCGATTTCTCTTACTTCCATGGTATTAGGCGAAGCGATCGCAAATACTTTATTAGCTGTTTCGAACGACGATATGCGTCCAGCAATGACCGGTGTTTTAATCCAGATGATGGGCGATCACACGAATTTCGTAGCGACAGACGGTCACCGTCTAGTGCGTTACCGTCGTACAGATATCCGTCCGGATGCACAGAGTAGTTTAATTTTGCCAAAGAAGGCGCTAGCCCTATTAAAATCCACTCTTCCTGCAGACGACACGAAAGTAACGGTTGAATTCAGCGCATCTAATGCTTTCTTCAGCTTCCAAAGCTTCTCATTAATCTGCCGAATCATCGACGAGCGCTTCCCAGAATACGAGAACGCGATCCCGAAAGAAAACAACGAGATCTTAACCATCAACCGACTTGAGTTCTTAAGTTCAGTAAAACGTATCTCAATCTACTCTAACAAGACAACACACCAAATCCGCTTAAAGCTTTCCGCTAACAAGCTAACGCTTTCAGCAGAGGATTTAGATTACTCGAACGAGGCGAACGAGGTGCTGGCTTGCGACTACGCAGGAAAAGACATGGAGATCGGTTTCAACGCGAAATTAGTTTCTGAATTACTAAGCAACTTATCAGCGAAATTCGTGGACATTAAATTAAGCGAGCCTAACAAAGCAGGTTTGATTATTCCATCAGATCAAGATGAGAATGAGGATATACTTTTGCTGGTGATGCCGGTGATGTTGAACTCTTATAACTAAGAGTATAGATTATAGAGTAGAGAGTAAAGATTAAATCCTTCGGACTCATTTCCTCCGGACTAAATTTAGAACTATGAAAGCATTCATCTTTTCCCTTTTATTTGTCTCTTTTGCTAGCCTAGCCCAAGACGAGCCATCTGGTGTACGTTTCTTCGAAGGAAGCTTCAAACAAGCGATGGCGAAAGCCAAGAAAGAGAACAAAGGCATCATGTTCGATGCGTATACGACTTGGTGTGGACCATGTAAGGTCTTGAAGACAAATGTATTCCCTAACAAAGAATTAGGCGCTTACATTAACGAACACTACGTGTCTATCGGCGTAGATATGGAAGCAGGCGAAGGCCCAGCCTTAGCGAACATGTATCCATTAGAAGGCTATCCTACCATCTTCTTTTTAGATGCAGCAGGCAAAGTGAAGAAGAAGGTCTTAGGGCTGCCTCAGGGTGGCGCGAAGGAGCTGCTATCGATTGCGAAAAGTATTAAATAATTGAAATAGAAAAAGCCCCGATTTGGGGCTTTTTTATTGCTGTCTAATTTAGGATTAAATAATCCCTTCCTTCTCCGCCTGGTTCTTTAGGTCTCTGATCTCGACTTTTTCAATTGACTTCTTACGTAATTTAATGTTAACAAATTCAACGAATAAAGAAAATACGATAGAAGAATACAAATAACCTTTAGGTATTTGGCCAATAGAATTACCTAAAATCTGTAGCTCAGAGTCGTGGCTGGCTTCGGCAATCAGCATGAAACCGATCATAATGAGGAAGGATAGCCCCAAAACCTGTAAGGACGGGTGATTGTTCACAAAGCGACCTACGGGCCCCGAGAATCCCATCATGATGACGGCTGAAGCTACTACGGCGATGATCATGATTGTTATGTCATTTGTGAGGCCTATCGCAGTTAAGATGGAGTCCACAGAAAAGACAAGGTTGATCAGGGCGATCTGAGTGACAACCTTGCCTACTGAATTAGCAGCTTTCTTTGCGGGGGAGATCACTTGCTCCTCTCCTTCTAGTTTCAAGAAGATTTCATTCGTCGCCTTGAAAATTAAAAATAGGCCTCCAGCTAACAGGATGATTGCCTGACCCGAAGGTGCTGCCTGGAACCATTTCGACTGGATGTGCATGAAGGGTTGCTGCAGGGAAATCAGGATGGAGATACCGAACAACAGGATAATCCGGAATACCATCGCCAGCAATAGACCTATGTTGCGCGCCTTGCCTTGCTCCTCTTTAGGCAAGCGAGAGGCCGTAATCGATATAAAGATGATATTATCTATCCCTAATACGATCTCCAAAAACGTCAATGTCAATAAACTGACAATACTATCCACTGAAAGCAATGATTCCATAAAAATATTTTTCCGCTGTAAAGATGGTGTCTTTCAGGCAGATAATCAACGAAAAGTGCCTCAGGGTCAAAAAATATCGACTTTTTTCAAAGACCCATTTGCATATTTTAAATTAAAATAAGATATTTGCAAACCAATTCAAGAAAATGGTCCTATAGCTCAGCTGGTTCAGAGCACCTGCCTTACAAGCAGGGGGTCCTAGGTTCGAATCCTAGTGGGACCACAGAAACCACCTCAAACGAGGTGGTTTTTTTATTTCAGTACAGGAGTAGCAGAGTGGATAGAATAAGCGCTGCTTTTTAAAAGACAGTAAATTCAATAGACTTAGAAGATTTGTAATCATCTATTACGATAACACTCTTTCAAATATCCCCACAACCCTAAAATCATTCATTTCGTCATCGCGAAGGATAATTTCAGAATACTCCTCTTGATCAGATAAAGGCTTTAGAATAATTGCCTCATGACTCCATTCTTCTGCTGAGACATTTTTCGTGCTATGATATTCTTTAACTGTATAACCTGAACCAAAATCAGAATCTTGAATATTTGTGGATTCGACTAATACGATCTTTCCATTTCTACTACCACCTTCATCTTGTTTGAAAAGACAATAAGATCCATTAGGGATTTTTTTGTTCATTGATTCCCCCACCACTTTACAAATAAAATATCCCTTTTGAACTGCTATATTAAAGGGTGGCTCAATCCAGGTTAATTCTGAGTGAACTTGTAAATCACTGAAATTACCCGCAGCGGCGGAAATATCAACTAATGGAATCGAATTAACATAGGGCTTAACTTCATCATTATGTAAGATTCTGAAAGGGATTTCTTTTCTAAATATTTCGATATGTTGAGACAAATACTCTCTTAATTCTTTGTTACAAGCATAAATAAATGTGCCTTTAATTCCGCGATACATTATTGTCTTGTAAATATTAATAATGTACTCTTTTAAGATTTCAGTATCAGAAATTCCCTTTTTACCATTTAGATCAAAATACTTACTTGGATCAATTTCAATGCACTTCTTGATTTTATTATAATTAATTTCCTTGCCAAATATTACGGCAGCATAATTTAGGTCATATCCTTGAGTAGTATGTATACATCCTATTTCATCAAATGCATTCGAAGAATTTATCCAGTCTTTATCGGTTGAATTCCACTTAAATTTTAAGCCATCTAAATCAATATCAGTTACACTTGGATCTGGCAGCGGAGTTTGCTTTGGACTAGACAACCAAGGCCAAGAATATCCAGCAATCATTCTGCACAATCCAAATTGGTTTTCTTTTTTTGTAAGCTCTGAATGAAGGTCTTTGAAATTTTCAAACAAAATCAAATCATAATTCTCTTCTCGATATTTTACAGTTTGTGTTCTCTCAACATGAAGTAAATCATGAACAAATTGAATATAATTATTCCCTCCTTTCACTCTCATTTGAGATTTCAATTCAAGCAAAAGTGTATTTTCATCCTTCAGAATTTTTGTAAAATTATCCGCATCAACGTCAGATGGCTTCACGGATTGGGCAGTATCGTAAAAGAAAATTTGATTTTTGCTGTTCGCAATAACCCAATCGAGTTCGGTCCCTTTACTATCTAATCCCAATTTTTCATTGTTCTTTTTGAATGCACCCATCCAACTAATGTTTTTATATTGTCTTAGTCGGTGTGCCTCATCTACAATAAGCAAATCGTATTTTTCACTTGGTTTAAACGTATCGGATGGATTAATTACCATGGAAGATTTCAGTCCAGGTATTTTTTTGAATACCCTTTCCAAAGATTCTCGAAGCGATGTCATTGCAACAACTAAACCAATCTTTGCATTTGGGAACTTTTTCTTGAATTGAACTATGTAATTAATCTCACGTAATTCTTCATCATTTAGTTCATCAAGATGAATACTTTCAACATCCGTTGTCAACAACTTCATTAAATAAGTAGCTAGAATTGTTTTACCAGTACCAGCACTTCCACTAATGACTATTTTAGATGATTTTGATGAGGTTAGACCTTCAAGGATTTCAAGAACTGAATTGTATTGATCTTCATTTAATGACTTGTAGGGAGAATATTTGAATAATTCCGAATTTTCAATTTCAAACAAAGATTTTGTTACGACCTTTTGCTCGATTAGCTTATTCCAAATTTCTTTAAAGAGGTTCTTATAAAGGTCTTGCTGATAATATTTATGATTAATTAAACCAAAATTACCATTTTGAAGCTCATAGGTTCCTTCTGAGCTGAGATATTGTATTAAACTAGACTCAATGTCTAGTGTAGCCGATTTGTTAAATTTATCAGATCCAATGATTGATATCTTATCAAGCTTTCGTCTTTCGGGATTAGCTAAATGATTTTTAATTCGGCTGGACGCATTCGTCGATTCTCCGACATAAGCTAATTTTAACGAATCATTTTGAATGAAATAAACTAGTGGCCATTGATTTTTAACCCAAGTATTTTGTTCAATTCGAGGTAACGATTCTTTGCTAAAATCATATTTCTCAGAAACCTCAATTGATAGCTCGAAAGATAAACTCATAGTTCATCGTATTTTTTTGCTGTTCCTTTTGCTTTTTCAACTGGGTACTTCTCTCCATTTTTAGCAATCTTTTCAAGAACTATTTCCTTAACATCAAAATTGTATTTTTCAGCTAGCAGAAACGCATAGGCAAAAACATCGGCTAATTCCTCTTTCACTTTCTCGGCATTTGCATTTTCAGAATTCTTCCATAAAAAAAGCTCCAATAACTCTCCGGCTTCAACATTAATTGCAAGTGCTAAATCCTTCGGATTATGAAACTGCTCCCAATCTCTTTCATTTCTGAATTTCAAAAGCTCCTGAGTTATTTCTTCTATATCTTTCATTCCTTTTTATTAATTTCTGCAATTAAGTCTATTTTGTTAAATAGTCATAGAGTGAATCCTCCACTGGATGATTCAATTTGAAAATTACTTTCACAACAGACACACTTTTGCCATGATCATCTAAAATTGTAGTTATCTCAAAAGATTCATCTATTGGCTTAACATCACCCATGTAATAAAAATCACTCCCTTCGCCGTTACTTTTCTTTATAAATAAGGATAATCTGAGGCTATTATTATGATTTTTAATCGCTGAAACATCCTTACTATCCATGTTTCTCCTAGGCTTTGAAAACCATTGAAAATGACTATTGTTGATGAATTTATCCTCAAATTTTGTCGAAGCAGCGATATTCTCTTCCTTGTGATAATTTACAAAAATCGGACATGTATTGTATTTAATGCTATAGCCATACATAGTAGATTCTTCATTTTTATCCCAATTCAAAATTCGACAAATGTCTTTCCGTGAATACTTATGGTGTAATAAAAATCCATCCAAATATTTACTGAGCTCAAAAGTCTTGTCAAACCTCGAAATTCCATAATATACGCTATCCAATAAATAACGTTGAAAAGTGGTATTTTTTAATTGCTGATTAAAGAATCCTGAACTTGAGATCAAGTCTCCATTTTGTTCTACGAGATCTTTTGAACCTAATTCCTTAATCGAATTACGTTTATTTATGAAATAGAAATTCAAATTTGAAATGACAGAAACCATCGTTTCTATGGTAGGTACAAAGCCATATTTACAATAAATAAGCTTTACAAATTCCGAAATTTTAACCTCACCTTTTGTTAAAAGAATATAAAGTAATTCCGATTCCTCTACACGTTTGGCATTATTAACTTCGGTAGAATAAAGCTTCAAAATAGCCAACTGATCAGCGGTTAACTTTCCGGCTAAATCGGGTTCAATAGAAGAAACAAATTGAAAATAGGAACCAGCATATTCAACATACAAAAAAGGATCCCTCGAACCATGTTGCAAGAAATCCATCATCATAGGATGATAACCAATTTTATATTTCAATAAATCGTAATCTTTAATTAAGTCCTTTTTCAAAGAAAAGTTCGATTGGTCGATTGCTGCATATATTTTCTCCTTCGATATTTTGTCAAAATTGATGGTAGAAGTACCTGGAATCTGATTACTACCTCCTGCAATTAGCTTACGAAGATTATCCTTATTGTAAGAGGTATCCCCAAAGAGTGCAATTGGTATCAAAAAATTATTCGTATAATTCCCAATAAAATCTATTACAGTTAAATACTCCTTTCCCTCAGCTTTTCTTAAACCTCTCCCTAATTGCTGCACAAAAATGATTGCCGACTGTGTAGGACGAAGCATTATCACCTGGTTAACACGAGGTATATCAATTCCTTCATTGAAGATATCTCTTGTAAATATGTAGTCTATTTTATCAGATGAATCATCTGACTCCAACCTATCAATTGCCTTATTTCTTTGGTCTTCTGAACTGTCTCCTGACAAGGCAATGGATCTAAATCCTCGCTTAGTAAATTGAATAGATAATTCTTTAGCTTCTTCAACTTTGGAACAAAAAACTAAACCTCTAATATTACCATCATCGCAACTGTAAAATTGAGATTGCTCGATTATTCGATTAACACGTTCATTAGATGTCAATAAATTAAAATCTGATTTCTCTTCAACTTCCTGTCCATTAATGGTCAAATCTGTTACTCCAAAATAATGGAATGGAGATAGAATTTCAATCTCTAAGGCTTTCTGCAAACGAATTTCATAGGCTATATTATGATCGTAAAGCGAGAAAACATCGAATCCGTCAGTTCTTTCTGGTGTAGCAGTCATTCCAAGCAAGAATCTTGGATTGAAATAGTTGACAATCTTTTGATATGAATCAGCACCTGCTCGGTGCGATTCATCAATAATGATATAATCAAAATGATCTTTGTGGAATAAATTTAAATGTTCATCTCTCGAAATAGTTTGAATCGTAGAAAAGATAAAGTCTTTTTCTACTTCCTTTCTTGAACCAGAATAAAACCCCATTTCTTTTTGAATCCCAAAAACTCGAATGAAGGTTTCCATTGCAGCTTGCGCAATATTGGCTCGATGAACTACAAAAAGCAGACGTTTAGGGTTAAACTCTTTAGCGTCAAAAGCAGACAAATAAGTCTTTCCTGTACCTGTAGCAGAAATCAATAAAGCTTTATTTTTACCCTCTTCTCTCAACTTTTTTAGATTAGCCAAAGCCTCTACTTGCATCAAGTTTGGTGTAATAACCTTTGTCCCTGCTGTGTTAATCTCAATCTGTTTAAATAAATACTCTGATTGAAATCTCTTACCATTTTCATATTCTAATTGATATCGACTAATATAATCAAGATCAACAATAGTGGAATTTTTGAAATCAGTTGAAAATTCTAGCAATGCTTTTTGAATAATATAGCTTTCATCTTTCGCAGACACCTTTAGATTTAGCTCCTTATTCGTACTTAAAGCACTAGCTGTTAGGTTACTAGATCCAACAACTAGATTGTAATATCCTCCCTTTTTAAATAAGTAGCCTTTCGAATGAAAGTTTTCATTTGTATTTATTCGGAGTTCAATGTTTTCGAATTTCAATAATCGTTTAAGCGCTTCTGGCTGAGTGAAATTAAGGTATTGAGAAACAAGAATTTTACCCTTAATCTGATGATTTTGTAATTCTTTGAATGTATTTACCAAGGTCTGCAAACCTCCGTTAGTCAAAAATGCGACCGAAAACCAAAACTCTTCACAGGTATTTAATTCGGCAATTATACTAGAAAGAACTTTAACCCCTTCTGACTTTTCATTCGTTAATAAGCGAGGAATAAATTCACCTGATGAATCAATAGATTTCTCTATAAATCCCGATTTGATATTATCATAAAATTCATCATTCAACTCAGCCATTTGATTCTGAAATAAGTTTATCGACAAATGGAATATCTGCTGCTGCCCAGTCAAGATTTGACAATTCAGTAATAGCTAATTGTTTAAAGTTCAAATGTTCATTCAACTGAATTTCTTCGAAATTATTCGAAATGCATTTGAAAGCATGCATCGTTATTTTGAAATCGGGATATTGATGTTCAACAGTTTGGAAAAAATCTAGTTGGGTAATTTCTAGATTGAGTTCTTCTTTTATCTCACGAACTAACGCCTTTTCAGGGGACTCCCCCTCCTCTATTTTACCTCCCGGAAATTCATATTTATGGGATACGTAATCGAACTTACTAGGACCTCTTTGAAAGCAAAGAATTTCATCATTAACTAGAATGATAGCAGCTGATACGAAATAATGCTTCATGTAATAATTTGAAATAAAATCAATTTACAGATAAATTTTATAAATGCCAGGGCTAAAGACGGAGTACGAGGAGTTTTAAGGGGTTTGCTTTCCGGGGGTGTAATCAACAGATATCATCCATTTCTCTCGTAGACGAAAGGCAGGAATCGTTTGTCTTTTGGCCTTATTCGCTGCCACATTAAGTTTAACAGCATTTTGAGATGCCCATATAGAAAGCGGAATGATCTTTTTTGCAGTCAGGATCGTGATTCGCTTGTGCAAAGTTTCGAGCAAAAGCAACGCAAACAGTTTCGTAAAACCATCAGCTTTCATAGTGGATTGAAACCGAGCAAATAGCGGATAGTATTCCGTGTGCTTGCTTTTGTTTGGAATGATAATAGGAGGAAATCCCGCCTTCATTAACTGCAAGTTGATGAGCACTCTCCCCATTCGTCCGTTCCCGTCCACAAAAGGGTGAATGGTTTCAAACTCTGCATGAAAGTCCGCAATGTTATCTAAAAAATAGCTGGATTTATCTTGTTTGTACTTATCCACTAACTCTTGCATAAGCGTACCCACAAAAGCTGGATTAGCTCCTAAATGATTCCCCACGCGCACCCATTCTTTACCAGTTCTAAATCTGCCTGCAATTTTGTCATCAATGTAACTCAGCAACGTTTTATGCCATCCTAAAATGAGTTTGAGATCTAAACTAGCTCTACTTTTTTCTACTACCGTTTCTGTCAATAGGGCCAAATTCTTAGCCTCATATACCTCTCGAACATGCACGTTCCGCCCTAATACACCTCCCGAAAGAATGATTTCAGTATCCTCTAAACTAAGTGTGGAGTTTTCAATGGCATTTGAGTTGTAAACCATTTCCGGGATTTCAGCTAGAGAAATCTCTTTTAACAATCGCTCATTCCCCTTAATTAAGCCCGTGTATTGCAGACGCAACGCTTCTATCCTATCTTTTGTGGCTTGATTAATCATATGATACTGTCTAACTTACCGTGAAATATACGATAAATATACAACTTTTCACGCAAAGTTGAAAAGGCTTATCGTTATTTGAGTTCTTTAGTTGGCTCGGTAAACAGACTAACTCGCTGAGTAATTAAGTTTATGTACTGAATTTTATACTTATCATGTAAAAAAGAGTCATCTATAAGTTCGGTGGCTGAAGGTAACCACGTGGCTAGTTTCTTATAAACAGAGGAGATTTGCTTTTCATTCAAATTTAAACCCTCTCCAAAACGATCAAAATAACCTTTGTTAAAATTTTTCTTTTTTCCCCCTAGTAAAAGTGCTGTATCGTCTAAATCCTTTGGCAGAATGATTTTTACATTTAATAAATCATAGGCTGGAGATAAAACCCATCCGATATCTGAGAGCCACATGGAGAAATTCTTTGAGTGCATGTCATTATTCCCAATGATAAAGTTGAAAAGTGCGAGCTCAAAAAAGCGAAGTTTATCTAATAAGGTATTTACAGACAATTCACCTATGGTTTTCCCTAGATTTTCCATTGTCCCTAAATACTTATCTTCTAATTCTAAGATTTGCAAAAAGTCAATCATATGAATTTTATCGCCATCTTTTCCTCGGTCTATTCGTTTAGTAATGTAACACAATTCACCTGAGGCTAAACGTATCAGACTGGAAGGAACTACCTCTATTTTAAATAGCTCTGCTAACCTCATAGATAAATGTTCATTTTCTGGCATTTGATCGTATTGGGTATTTTGGGGCTTTAAAATATAAAATCCATCCAATGCATCCATAATGGTCAAACGGCCACTTTTCCCTTCCCCTAACGTACTTTTAATCCAACCAAGAGATAATTTGGGTTGAACTCCAGGAACCGTAATCGACAACTCTACTGCTTCCTTGGCTAATTTTTCCATCTCGTCTAATCGATAAGGCAAAGCGGGTGCAGACTTAGTTCCATAGAAAGCTTTAGTGCAGACAGGATGGTAATCAACCGAATCATTTGCCCCTAATTCTTTATAACAATATAAACACTTAGACATTTTCGATTTCTTTTAAGGGGTGAACACTTACTGCTCCTATGGTATGTTGACAACATGACAATAGCAGCCCCATTCGGTCATTTTTATTGATTCTCCAACTTTCTGATGCAATATTCAGCAACCATCCTTCCGGTATTAATCCATCGAAAAAGGGGAAAAGACTTTTACTTGTATATGGAGTAGATCTGACAGGCATTTGAAAAGTAATAAATCCTACCTGAGTTTGGACATATTGTTCATCATACACAAACTCATATTCACCTGAATCTAATTCCGTAAGCAATCCTGCCGGTAGGTTGTTATATTTAATTATTGCTTGCCTCATCAGTTCTTATCATTTATAGGACCCACAACATGTCCAAACATCTGCAATACTTGATTTACTTTAGATAAACTCAGATTTTCTTTCCCCTGCTCAATTTTTCGGATAACCGTTAATGCAACACCAGCCTTCAATGCAAATTCCTCTTGCGTAAGCTTTAATTGTTTCCGTCTAGTTTTAACAAATTGCGTGATCGAATTCATAATTATATGTTTTTACATACAAAAATAGCAAATATATTCATATTATATGCAATTAAATATAATTACATGATATTGATCAAAACTATATGTAATTAGATATAATTATTATATAAATCATACACGGAAAGAAAATAGTTTGACAGATAGGTTCAATCTTTTTTCATTGACCTCAGTTGGCAAATTGATTCACCACCTTTAGGCTTAACCAAAATAAACACAATGAAAAAATCACTATTCACGATCGCCTTGCTTTCTGTTTCTATCTTAGGATTCTCCCAATCGCTCATCCCATCACCCTGCACCGACTCACTGTATGTCGAATTAAAATCAAAAACCATCGGTCAAATGTCAGACCGCGAATTCGCCTACTTCAATCAAAAAGAAAAAGATTGCGCTGAATTTAGAAAAGCCCTAATGCAAGAAGAAGTAAAAGTCGAAACCTTGAAGGTCACTAAGAAAACCATGAACACCTACTGGACCATCGCGGCTATAGGCGTCGCTTTATCGCTGATTCCATTATTGTTGCTTTAGGACCTAATCGCCCTTTCTCAACTTCCTCCGGTTCTTATTCCGGTAATAATATCCCCTCGAATTAATTCGATTCTTGAAAGCTCGCTTAGAAGTGCTCACGCCTTTTCTGGCGTGGGCTTTTCTTAATCTACCAGTCTGAGTTACGCTCGATCGCGTAAAGGAAGACCTCCTCGTTTTCTTCGAATAATCAATAGGTTGCAGATCGCAGGCGAAAAGGAACACGGCGATCAGCAAAAATGGTACTATATTTTTAAAATAGGCGATCAAACCTTTCTTCGTTCTTTTTGCAGAAAGATCGACTTGAAGATTACTAAAGTAATGGAATTCATGCAACTGATTCTCACTCGCATTTAATTTGAATTTTTCATAAGCGATAGTTAGCTCAGATTTTGGCCCTATTATTTCTCCTGATTGTGTCTTCTTGTGCGTAAATCTATACGATTCAAACGTGTCTAATAAACGCCACTTAAACTTCCTGAATTCGACTACATAATCCGGATAAAAGTCCTCATCAAAAACCTCTCCATCTCTATCTTCGTCATCCTCAATTTCTGGATTCATAAATAGTTCCAAAAAATCTCCTTCCTCCGGCTCATAATCAAAATCAAACACATTCACCGAATTCAACCTCCGCTGTAGACTGCGCTCCGAAATTACCGTGTAAGGATCAGGCGTGCTAAACTCCCCCATCATTTCCAACTTCTCCCTACTTAGTATATGGCGATGCAGAATCCAATGCGGTTTTCTCCTATCTACTTTCGTGCTACAGGTGCATAACTTAAAGGGGCCGTTTACATCACACATGAGTCTCACATTATTTAAACCAATTCCAAAATTTCGAACTAAAGATACTTAATCATTTCTAAGAAACTTAGAGCTGCTTATGTGCTAAAGCAAGCAACCGACCTTATTTGGCAAGATTATCAACCATAAAAATTAAATTCCCAGTTTCAATTCAAAAAATCCTACAATTAAATTTTTAACTGAATTTTTATAACTTTAGAAATATTACTTTTAAAAGAAAACCTATTTAACATCATATAATGAAGAATAATCGCAGAAAATTCATCCAACAGGTTGCCTTAGGTGCCGCGGGTATCAGCTTAGGCAATATCCACAATGCCTTCAGTGCAAAAAGTTATTCCCGGATTCTAGGAGCAAATGACCGGTTAAATGTAGCACTAATGGGTTGTGGTCGTCGGGTAGGCGCCTATTACGATGCTTTGAAAGATAAAAAGAATAATGTCGATGTGGCTTACATCTGCGATGTGATGAAAAAGCAACGCGAAAAGGTAGGCCGTGATTTACAAGGAAAGGTGAGTGGAAAGGCGACATTGGTGAATGATATTCATGAGGTTTGGAATGATAAAAGTGTAGATGCAATATTCAATGCGACCCCGGACCACTGGCATGCACCTGGTACCTGGATGGCAATGCAAGCTGGAAAGCACGTTTACATTGAAAAACCGTGTAGTCAGAATCCGAGAGAGGGTGAGCTACTGGTCGCATTTCAAAAAAAATACGGTAAAGTAGTCCAAATGGGGAACCAGCAGCGCTCCTCTAAAGAATCACAAGAAATCATTTCGGAGATTCACAAGGGTAGCATAGGGGAAGTATACAAAGCACTTGCTTTTTATTCGAACCAGCGTGGAGAAGTTCCTCATCAAAAAAAGGCACCTATTCCCGAAGGCTTGGATTGGGAATTATGGCAAGGTCCCGCACCTCACCAGGAATACACATCTGAAACCTGGGATTATAATTGGCACTGGTATGGTTGGAACTGGGGAACTGCAGAGACCGGCAATAATGCGACCCATGAATTAGACGTAGCTCGCTGGGCGCTACAAGTAAAATATCCAGAGAAGGTAGAAGTAGAAGCGGCAAAACGTCATTTCAAAAATGACGGCTGGGAAATGTACGACACCATGGAGGCGACTTTCCGTTTCCCTGAAAACAAAATCATCCAATGGGATGGCAAAAGCCGTTCAGGTTATAAAACGTACGGAAGCGATCGTGGAACCATTATTTATGGAAGCGAAGGTTCTGTTTTTGTGAATAGAGAGGGTTACACCCTATTTGATCGCAACGGCAAAAAAATCAAAGACAACAAATCGAGCGGCAGCGAAGCTGGCAATACCCTCGGTGGCGGTGGTGATATGACAGATTCGCATGTGGCGAATTTCTTTAATGTCATTCGCGGAACGGAGACTAAATTAAACTCCCCTATCGAAGAAGGCGCTATCAGCCAAATGATGTGTCACTATGCAAACATTTCGTACCGAATCGGAAAATCATTCTCCGTTAATCCGAAAGATGGCCATATTTTAGATAAGGAGGGAATGAAGCTTTGGGGCCGTGAATACGAGAAGGGTTGGGAGCCTAAATTATAAAATACCCGATTCTTAATAAGTCAATACAAAAAACCACCTTGTTTGAGGTGGTTTTTTTATTAGCTGGCACGGCGCTATTTAATTATAACTTTTGAACAAAATCTATCAATAAGCTGTTTTATTTGATATATTCACGAAAAATAGTGGAATCCTAGATATGAAAACTAACCTGCACGTCTATTTTCGAGCATTTTTGGGATTATTATTCCTCCTGCTTGCTCAAATACAATCAGAAGCCCATTCCTCTAGCTACTCCATTCCGGATTCCAGTTCATTCAATCAATTCAAAGGGTCTATTCTAGATAGTAAAACAAAAAATGAACTCATCTACGCGACGATCACAGTTGCTGGAACAAGCATCTCCACCATCAGTAATAGTGAGGGGAAATTCTCCATTAAAATTCCTACTGAAAAGCAAAATGCAAGTCTAATTGTTTCCTTTTTAGGCTATAAAAATAAGACAGTTCCCATTAAAGAATTAAAGCCAGATAAGAATGTAGTGTATTTAGAACCGAGCAATACGATGCTCAATGAAGTGGTAGTAAATACATCAGATGCGAATTCGCTATTTTTAGGAGTATTAAACAATCGCTTAAAAAATTATGGAGATGACCCACTCCAAATGACAGGCTTTTATCGAGAAACCATTCGCAAACGACGTACCTACGTTTCCCTTTCTGAATCTATACTTAATATTCAAAAGCAGCCCTTCATGAATGGTTTGCCAGACCAAATCAGTCTTTTCAAGGGTCGAAAAAACACGGATTACACTAAACTAGACACGGTAAATTTTAAATTACAGGGAGGTCCTTTTTCCGTATTGTATATCGATTTAATCAAATATCCCAGCTTCATTTTCTCAAATGATGCTTTGGAAATATACGATTTTAGTCTAGAGGAAAGCACCCAAATAAATGACAAACAAGTGTTGGTTTTAGCCTTCAAACAAAAATCAAGCTACGAAAACCCGCTCTACTACGGTAAATTATTTATCGATGCGAAAAGTCTTGCAGTCGTAAGCGCAACTTTCTCCCTTAATGTGGAGGATAAAATCAAGGCAGGGCTTCTATTCACGCGCAAAAAACCGAATAGTCTTGACATTTATCCTACAGAGGTCAGCTACCAAATTAATTACCGACAAGAAAATGACAAATGGATCTTCGCCTATTCGCGTGGGGATTTGACCTTTAAATTGAATTGGGCCAAACGCATATTCAACACCGTCTACACCACCTCCATCGAAATGGCTATGACCGATTGGAAAAAACAAGACATCAAAGAGGTAACAAAAACACAGGAATTGACCACTAACGTTATCATGTCTGATAAAGTGGCGAATTTAGCTGACCCTGATTTTTGGGGTATATACAACATCATTGAACCCGAAAAGTCGATTGAACAGGCTATCCGAAAAATTCAAAAGAAAGCCTTGAACGAACGGGCGGTAGATTAAATTTTACTCCTTCCATTCAATAGGAATAACTACCTCATTTTTTCTACTCCAAAACTGATAGGGGGCGTTATACCCCAGAAAAGTATATTCTCCCACCACTTTAATACCTTTGTCTTGCAATGACTTCAACAACACATCCCGCTTTTCTCTAATCGTCTCATCATCTGCATAGCCACCGAAACTAATGGCAGCCACATATTGTGGGCTTGATTTCACGATATGAACACCCGCATCTTTAGGCTTAGGTAAATCTGATTCTTGGTATTTCTCAGGCATCACAAAACTCATCGTGGATCCTTGTGAACCCATTTCCATGCGTACAGGCGATGTCATGGCAATACTTTGGCCTCGATCATTTCCTCCAAAAATATAGCCTGCTAACTTCCTAAACCCACTGCTCGCGACGGACTTATAATCCGTCCCTTTACTGTAAATCTTAGCAAAAGTAGCTGCTGGATAAAAGCGGATTTCAAATTGTGATTCCGTGCGAACGAGCCTGTATTTTTGGCTCTCCGTAGTAAGACTACTGCTCACTACTTTATAAGATTGCACTAATAAGAATAAAAGGGCGATGCCCCCAACGATGTAAAATGCTTTCATGATAGAATAAGTTTAGCACGTATTTCACCTAAACTAACAAGTCTAGGTAATAGTTCAGAAACTCAGCAACTTAATTTCATTTTTACCCGTATTTCACTTACTTTAATGGGTGATAAATTCAAATACCTCTAGATGAAACTATTCCTAACTGTCGTGCTTTTTAGCCTCGCATTTCTAACGGATGCAAAACCAAAAAAAGAAAAATGGATTCAACTTTTTAACGGTAAAAATCTGAAAAATTGGACCGTTAAAATCCACCACCATGAAGTGGGCGATAACTATGGAAACACCTTTCGAGCTGAGGATGGCATGATCAAAGTGCGCTACGACCAATACGATCAGTTCAATGAACGCTACGGGCACCTGTATTTCAACAAACCTTTCTCTACTTATATCCTTCGGTTGCAATACCGCTTTACTGGGCTTTGGAGAAAAGATGCGCCTATTTATACCGAGAGAAATTCCGGCGTGATGTTTCATTCCCAGGACCCACATACCATGCCGAAAGAGCAAGACTGGCCTATTTCAGTCGAAATGCAATTCTTAGGTGTTTTAGCAGATGGCAAACCAAGACCTACGGGAAATATGTGTTCACCTGGCACCGACGTGGTATATAATGGCAAAATTGACCCCCGGCATTGCATTAATTCAAGCTCAGAAACCTATGAAAATGAAAGGTGGATTACGGCAGAACTAATCGTTCGCGGAGACTCCTTAGTTACCCACAAGATTAACGGAAAAACGGTCTTAGAATATACCCAACCGCAAATAGGCGGCGGCGTAGCTAATCGCTACAACCCCGCACTTAAAATCGATGGCAAATTACTGAAAAGTGGATTCATTGCCCTCCAAAGCGAAGGTCAAGAGATTGACTTCCGAAACATCGAGCTACTAGATTTATCGAAAGAATAGACTGATGTTTAAAAATAGCCTAGGCTTACTACTTCTTTTTTTCATTACCGACGTTAATGCGGCTTATAAAAAATACACCTATGAAACCCAGCGAATGGGCTCCCCTTTTCGCATCACCATCTCCTGTGAGGATTCGACAGGAATTTCTAAAGCCGTAAAACAGGCTTTTCAACTAGCTGCAAAGCTAGAAAGTCAACTCAGTGATTATCAAACACAATCTGAACTCAGCCAAGTTAATCTACTCGCTGGAACAGGCTCCTTCTACCCCATCCACGAACCATTAAAGGCTATTTTAAAAGAGTCTTTAAGCGCCCAAAAACTAAGCAATGGCGCCTTAAATGTTTTTGTAGGTAGGCAAGTAGCCTATTGGAGACAAGCCCGCAAACTTCAGCAAATGCCGGATTTGCGCGCATTAGCAGAACTAGCTAAAAAGATACAAGGTCAGTGTTTAGTTTTTTCTAGTGATTCTACTCAGATTCGATTAACTGATTCGGCCTGCCAGCTCGATCTGGGCTCCATAGGCAAGGGTTTTGTCGCACAGCGAGTTTTAGGGGATTTAAAGCTGATGGGCTTTGCTTATGCATTGGTCGATGCAGGTGGAAAACTAGCGATGACCAGTCAAGGGCCTACTGATTTACCCTGGCAAGTGGCTGTAGAGATGCCTGTTTCTGAGGGTCTTTTATCCGAGGTTTTGGCATTAAAAAATGTATCCGTAGCGACGAGTGGAAAAACCTATCAATCCATTCGTTTAGGAGACGTCACTTATTCGCATGTAATTGATCCTAGAACAGGAATGGCCTTAACTCACTCGCGCTCAGCGACGGCCATTGCAAAAGAAGGGGCATTAGCAGATTGGCTAGCCACCGCCGCAACGATCATGACCGTGCAAGAAATTGAAGAATTATTAGTAAAATTGAAAGATGTTCGCTTGCTGGTATTTGAAAACGAGGCGGGTAAACCTAAAATCCTTTTTAACCATAAACTAATTCCACATGAGGCGTCTCGTCTTCAGTAGTCTTCTGTTTTCATACTCGCTTCTAGCGCAGGATTTAAAGTCTTACCAGCAAGTAATTCCTCAAACACGTGTTTCCTTCGACATGGTGGCCATTCCATCCGGAAGTTTTGTTTTTGGCCAAACAAAAAAAGCACAGGTTCCCACTTTTTGGATGGGTAAAACGGAAGTCACCTATGATGAATACCAATTGTTCTTCGAAGAGTCGCGCGATCCTGAACCGAGGCCTCCTAAAGAGGGCCCTGACGCTGTGACAAGGCCTAGTCCTCCCTACATCGATTTTACGCTTGGCATGGGAAAAGTGGGTGGATTTCCCGCTAATTCCATGCAACAATATGGGGCGATCATGTATTGCAAGTGGTTGTATAAAAAAACCGGTTTTTTCTATCGCCTCCCTACAGAAATTGAATGGGAATATGCCTGCAAGGCTGGCGCTGACATCCCTTCCATGGATTTAGCCGATTATGCCTGGTTTCAAGGCAATTCAAACGAAAAATACCACCAAGTGGGTCAAAAAAAACCGAATGCTTGGGGCTTACATGATATGCTGGGCAACGTATCAGAATGGGTTTTGGATCACTTTGAGTCCGATCCCACAGTTCGAAAGGATAGCCCCGTGTTTATCGATAAATATGCGGATGCCGTTGTACGAGGTGGAAATTACCAAGATCCGGCAAATCTGGTTCGGTCTACGGCTCGGATGGCAGCGGATCCCAAATGGAATCGAAGAGATCCACAAGTTCCCAAAAGCATCTGGTGGAATGCCGATGCTCCTTTTGTGGGATTTCGAATTATGCGACCAGCTAAACAACCCTCTACAGCAGAAATAAACTCCTTCTTTGAAAAATATTTAAACTAAACCTCATTCAAAATATGAAAAATACCAGACGAGATTTTGTGAAGCAAACCGGATTAACAGCGAGTGGAATAATTTTAGCTCCCTGGGCAGCGAATGCATTTGCAGGCCAAAGTTTAGTAAATGACACCATCAAAGTCGCCTTGATTGGCTGTGGTGGGCGCGGAACAGGTGCTATTGCACAAGCATTGAGCACTAAAGAAAACATCGAATTAGTGGCTATGGCGGATGTATTCCGCGATCGCTTAGATGATTGCTATGCTAATTTGATGAAGTCACGAGATAAAGACGCCTCCGCTAAAGCAGTGCCTATCAGCAAAAAGGTAAATGTACCGGAGGAAAGAAAATTCTCTGGATTTGACGCCTATAAAAAGGCCATGGAATTAGCAGATGTGGTAATTCTAACAACTCCTCCAGGGTTCCGCCCCATGCACTTCGAAGAGGCAGTTGCACAAGGCAAGCAGATTTTCATGGAGAAACCCGTAGCAACTGACCCAGCCGGAATACAACGCGTTTTGAATGCCGCAAAAATCGCAAAACAAAAGAAATTAAATGTCGTGGTAGGTTTGCAACGTCACTACCAAAATTCCTACAGAGCGCTTATGAAGCGCATACAAGATGGGCAGATTGGCGATGTTGTTTCAGCTTCCTGCTGGTGGAATAATGATGGGGTTTGGGTAAAACCACGAAAAGAGGGCCAAACCGAAATGGATTATCAATTACGAAATTGGTATTACTTTAACTGGATCTGTGGGGATCACATCACAGAACAACATATTCATAACATTGATGTCATTAACTGGGTGAAAAATGGCTACCCTGTTCGCGCGAGAGGAACCGGTGGACGTGAAGTTCGAAAAGGAAAAGATTATGGTGAAATTTTTGACCACCATATCGTTGAATTCGAGTATGCGGATGGAACAATATTAAACAGTCAATGTCGACACATTCCAGGTACCTGGGCGAAAGTGGATGAGCTTGTGATAGGAACAAAAGGGAAAGTGCATTTTGACGAGGCGAAAATCTTTGATTCCAAAGGAAATGTGCAATACGCTTTTGACAAAAAGACGAAGGAAAATAATCCCTATCAAACAGAACATGACGAATTATGGGCAACGGTAGCCGCAGGGGAATACAAATATGCGGATGCAGAAAATGGAGCTTATTCTACTATGACCTCTATTCTAGGCCGGATGGCCACCTATTCAGGTCAAGTAATTGAATGGGATAAGGCAATCAACTCCGGCATCAATATCGCCCCATCCCGCTTTACTTGGGATGCCGATATGCCTTCAAAACCTGATGCGAATGGCTTATATGCCGCAGCAATTCCAGGAAAAACGACTTATTTTTAATTAACACTTGCCAGAAAATAAAGCAAAAAAAAGGGCCACCTAAAATTAGGGGGCCCTTTAGCAAAAAAAACATTTATAGAAAGTATTACTTAGGCAATACAACTGAGTCAATTACGTGAATAACTCCATTACCCGCTTTCAAATCAGCAGCAACAACAGTAGCCTTAGCTCCTTTTTCGTCTGTTAATACCACTTTACCATTCTCAATTGAAGCTACTAACGTTCCACCGCTTACGGTTTTTACACTTAGAGAACCCTTTGCTGCAGTGATTGCTTTGATAACAGCTGCAGCATCTAAATTACCTGCCACTACGTGGTAAGTTAAAATCTTAGCTAAAGTTGCTTTGTTCTCTGGCTTTAAAAGTGTTTCCACTGTTCCAGCAGGTAACTTAGCAAAAGCAGCATTTGTAGGAGCAAAAACCGTGAATGGTCCTGCACTTTGTAATACAGACACTAAATCAGCCGCTTTTACTGCTGCTACTAATGTCGTGTGGTCTTTAGAGCTGATAGCAATATCCACAACCGTTGTTTGAGCAGATACCGAGAAGGCAGAGATAAACAAGGTGATAATTCCGGCAATAAATTTCATTTTCATTCTTCTATTATTTTAGTTCAAAGACTAAACACAAGAAGCAATGTAATGTTTTGAAAATAAATAAGTTAGACCTTATTTCACTAGTCAAATAAGTCTAACGCTAACCTAAATGTATTGCAATGTGCCTCCACAATATCTTTAATATCCGGAGAGTATCCGCCTCCCAGCGCAATAGTGACAGGTATTTGATGTTTATGTACTAAATCAAGCACGAATTTATCCCGCTGTTTACAGTCTTCAATACTTAACTTAAATTTTCCCAATTTATCTGTGGCCAGTACATCCACCCCTGCTAAATAGAAGATAAAGTCAGGTTGTATTTTATTTATTAAATCGGGTAAAACGAAGGCTAACATGTCCAGGTATTCTGCACCAGTGGCTCCATCGTCTAAACCGATATCTAGATCTGATTTCTCTTTTCTAAAGGGATAATTGTTTTTACCATGCACACTAAACGTAAAGACTTGATCGACATTTTCCATCAGTTTGGCTGTGCCATTGCCCTGATGCACATCGAGATCAATGATTAGTATTTTTTTTGCCAAATCCCGATGCAACAAATAATTTGCCGCAACGGCCATATCATTCAACAAACAAAATCCCTCTCCTCTATCCGCAAAAGCATGGTGTGTACCACCTGCCACATTCATCGCACAGCCATGTTCTAACGCAAAAAGGGAACAATCGATTGTCCCTTGGGTGATAATCAGTTCTCGATTCGTTAACTGCTCTGACTGAGGAAAGCCTATGACGCGTTGTTCCGATGCAGTCAATTGCTGCTTCATGAGACGCTGAAAATAATCCTCCTCATGAGTAAGTAGGATATCAGTGGCGGAACATTTTTTAGGCGCAAAAAGATGATTCTCCGTAATACTTCCCTCATAAATCAACTGCCCTGGAATCAATTCATATTTCAACATAGGAAATCGATGTCCTTCCGGCAAAGGGTGTGCATAGATGGCACTATGAGCTATTTTTAACATTTTTACTTGGCTGCAGGAAGGGCACTTAAGACTAATTTCAGAAAACCATCCATCGATTTATCGTCAATCCACCTCACAACTGCCACTAAATCGTTTTCTTGATCCACGTAAATAGCATTCGTCCCATTCCCAATATGCGCATATGCACTAGCAGGAGCCGACGGATACATTTTGCGATCCGTATTTAAAAAGTAATTCATAAAGCCATAACCCGTGTTCGCAGACGTGGGAGTAGTCGCTTTGCGAATCCAATCCTCGGATAAAATTTGCTTCCCATTCCAGTTCCCTTTTCGCAAAGTCAATAATCCAAACCTACCCATATCCATAGCATTCATAAATAGCCCACCCCCAAAATGCCCTCCACCACTCACGGACTGCACCATTTTCCCATCCACCACAATCCAGGCATTTTGATACCCCGTCCATGCCCAAGTATTCGAAGCCCCGATCGGGTTCATCACATTTTCCCGTAATACTTCCGGCAAAGCTTTTCTAAATACCAAAGTCGCCGCTAATGCCAGCGCATTCACCCGTGTATCATTATACTTATATACAGTCCCTGGTTCGAATCTCTTCCGAGTTGTCCATTCCGCCGGCTTATCAGACGGTCGATCAGCCCAATCCGGCTTTCCCCACAGCACCCCTTCCCAATCACTTGTCTGCCTCAATAAATGATCCCAAGTAATCTTATGATTATGCTCCGTTTCAAACGGATAGATAAAAGACTTTTTCGAAATTGGATTTTCATTTATGTTAGTCACCTGCATCGCCACCTCTACCGGCGGCAAATAGCTATAGACTTTGTCATCTAGCGAACTAATCAACCCTCGGTCATAGGCTAAACCAACCACCGAGGAAACCATACTTTTCGTCACACTATTCGTCATCTCCACCGCAGTTGTATTTCCCCACTCCGCGATGATATACCCCTTGTAAATGATTATTCCCGAGGAAGGCCCCCGCTCAGCCATAGGCCCCACCGGATCAGAAAAAGGCTCCTTCCCAAATTGCATCGCCTGCGAAAGCCACAAATTTCTAGGCTGCGTAGTTTCATGCTCCACCGCGAAAGCAATAGCCTGCTTTATTTTATTGGTATCTATTGAGAAAAAAGAAGGTGACCTATGTTCCCAATTTTTAGCAGAAGGATAATAGCTGTTTTTTTGTGCTATGGTACTTATCGAAGATAGCAAACATAGTATGGTCAATAGTTTTCTCATTGCAAGAGGGGGAGTTATCAATTTGAATATTAAAGCGATTAAGCTGCTAATTTGTTCAAAATATTACAGTATTTATGCATCGACTTATGTAACAAAAAAATTAAATTGTATAAAACTTTAAAATTTCAATCACTATGGGACTTTTTTCTGCCATCTTAGGCAACGCAGGTACAGTAAGTAAAGAGGATTTAGTAAAAGATTTTGGCAAACTTCTCATCGAAGGCGAAGAAATCGAATTAGGTTTCAAGCTCATCAGAGATACTTTCATCTTTACCTCTAAGCGACTTATCTTAGTCGACAAACAAGGTATCACAGGTTCTAAAACAGAATACAAGTCCATCAGCTATAAAAGCATCTCTCGCTTCAGCATTGAAACAGCTGGAACTTTCGACCTGGATGCGGAATTGAAAATTTGGATCTCAGGAGAAGCACTCCCTAGCGTTACGAAGCAATTCAACAAATCAGTAAATGTATATGATGTGCAGAATGTGCTTGCGTTCCATGTGTTGAAATAGAGAAAAGGTACTAGGATTAAAAGCAATTTACAAAAAACGCAAATTGCTTTTTTTTAGTGAGAACGAACTGCCGAGCTTTCCTCAGTAGTTGGCTTAATTTGTATTTGTCCTCCGATTGCTCTGAGCACTTTCATTATCGTCTCAAATTGAGGTTTTGATCTATCTGATAAAGCTTTATACAAACTGGTGCGACTCATCCCCGTTTCACTAGCAATTTTAGCCATTCCTATCGATCTAGCAATATTTCTTAAGGCTACAATAAGATTCGAATCGTTGCCTTCAGCTAAAACTGCATTTAAATATTCCGAAATCATTTCAGGACTATCTAAATAATCTGCTACATCAAATTTCGAAGTTTCCATAATTCTCAATTGTTTAGACGATTTAAAATATCCTTTGCTTTTTGGACATCCTTTTGTTGCGTTGATTTGTCTCCACCTATGAGGAGCAAAACTAATTTACCGCCGAATTCCTTGAAATATATTCTATAGCCTTTAGCAAAGTCAATTTTACATTCCCTGATCCCATCACCCACAGATTGACAATCACCAAAGTGGCCATCATTTTCAATTTTCTGAAGTCTAATTAAAATAATAGCTTTCGCTCTTAAATCCTTAAGCTTTCGAAGCCATTTATCAAATTCCTCTGTTTTTTCAATTAGGTACATTTGACAATTGTCTTCATTTGGATACAAATGTAAGCAATCTTTTTCATCAATGAAACCAGCAAGTTGATAATTAAAGAAGGATTTAATTTATCCTTTACTTCTGCATATTATACAATAGTGTTTGGATTTTATACTCCTCCCCCACTTTAACCAATATAAACGCATCGACACCTTTGTGCGTAAACTTCCCATTTAGGTAAAATTCGTAGGGCACCCAAGCCGTCGCGATTTCATGATCGATGAGAATAGGCCCCCAAGATAGAACCCGCTCGTCCATATCTCCTGGTTTTCTAGTCATGACATTTTTAACAAAACTAGCAATAGGCACTTCCCGGATAACGTTCCCCTCAGGTCTTACCTGGCTAATATGCAATAGCGCTTTTTCCGTAAAACAAGACTTAAGTGCCACGGAATCCACCGATTTCATAGCCGTAAAAGTCCTTAATACCACGGCTTTGATTTGATCTTCGTCCTTGTTTACTTTTTGATTTTGGCCAAATAAAAACAGAGGACACAATAATAACATTAATACACTTTTCATGATTGATATAAATTGTCTAAAAACGCTGCTAATTTTCGGTCTTTCTCTGTGACTTTATTCCCTGCATCATGAGTCGTCAGCTTCACCTCTACCCGATTATAGGTATTCGACCAAGTGGGATGATGATCCGTTTCGCTAATGAATGGAGTTGCATTTTGCATGAATTGCATGGCCTCTTCGAAGCTAGCAAAGGTAAAAGTCTTGAGTAAGACTTGATTTTCTTCTTTCCAAGTGGACATGCTACTCTGGGTTAAGGAACACAATTTTGTCGTCTTTTAACACGACTAGTTTAGAGTTCTTTGCTTTTTTATAGGCCATTAAATCGGCTTTGACGAGTTTCATGCCTTCTTCTAATTTCTCAGAAGTGGTCCTGTTTTTTTTCAATTGAGTGGGTTTAGCTGTCGCCATTTTTTCAGATTTTTAATACGAATGAAAGAAGCTTTATTATTCTCAGCAATCAACTCGATGACAGGCTCAGAACTATCATAAACGAACCACTCATCCACTAAAGGCAAATATATACGAAACAAATTAGTAATACCTGATTTATAGCGCCTTTCTATTACATCGGGTGGGATGTTGTGCCCGCCTTCGAGGACGCGCGTGGCTACGCGGACTTTGGCAAGATTAATAGTCCTAAGCCAGAAAAACAACAGGGTAACTGTGAATCCTCGATCTTTGGCACTCTTAATCAACAAATGATATGATTTAGCTGATAAGGTTGTTTCAAAAGAAAACGATTCCTCTCTTTCCATCAAAGCATCAATTTTATTCAACATGATGCGACCCGCCTCGAAAGCAGCTGACTCTGGATGAAAGGGAGCTAACTCTTTTGCAATTTCATCTGCATTCACAAATTCACGGCAATCGAGAACATAGGGGAGAATTGTATGAGAGGCCGTCGTTTTGCCGGCTCCATTACAACCCGCGATGATATACAAGTTCTTCCCCATACCGATGAAGGTAGCGGGATAAAAATTGCTTAATCGAAATAAAACTGATAATTTCAATAAATTCCTTCAACCTATGAAATACCTATTCCTCCTTCTCCTCTCTACAGCTACTTTCGCCCAAGACATTCACTTTAAATCCATCTTAGTTGACACTCACAATGATTGCTTGACGGCTTGCATTGAGAAAAAAGTGGCTTTAGATACCGATTTAACTGGGATTAATCATTCGGATTTAGCTCGCTTCAAAAAGGGCGGAGTAGATTACCAGTTGTTTTCGGTTTGGTGCGATGGGGAAAAAGCGAAGCCCTACGAATGGGCCATGCGGGAGATGGATAGTTTGTATGCGGTGGCGGCAAGAAATCCAGAGAAAATGGTGATTGCGAAGTCATGGAAGGATATTCAGAAAGCGTTGAAAGAAGGCAAATTAGTGGCACAGTTCGGAGTGGAAGGCGGTCACATGATTGACAGCGACTTACAGAAATTAGAGACCTTTTATAAACGGGGAGTGCGTTATATGACGCTTACATGGAACAATTCTCCAGGCTGGGCGAGCTCACACGCAGATGAGAAGAATCCTAATTATAAAGGCCAAAAAGGATTGACGGATTTTGGAAAACAAGTAGTTCAGCGAATGAATCAGCTGGGAATGATCGTGGATGTTTCGCACGTGGGTGAGACGACTTTTTGGGACGTAATCAAAACGACGTCTAAACCAATCATTGCTTCTCACAGCAACGCATACAGCATTTGTCCTGTGTCTAGAAACTTAAAGGACGAGCAAATTTTAGCCATCGGTAAAAATGGTGGAGTGATTCACCTGAACTTTTTCTCTGGATTTGTGGATGTGGATTTCTTCCAAAAAGACGCCGCTTTCCGTAAAAACCATGCCGCTGAAATTGATTCACTCATCGCTTCCGGAATGCAAACTGAATATGCCTTCACCGTTATTTCGGATAAATACCCTCGGGAGAGCGATGCCATTAAACCTGACTTAGAGCAATTGATGAAGCATTTTGACCACATCGTAGATTTAATCGGTGTGGATCATGTGGGTTTGGGATCAGATTTCGACGGAATTAATTCTGCGCCTAAACAGTTAAAAACGGTTGTTGACTATCCCCTATTTACCCAAGCTTTAATCGCTCGCGGGTATTCGGATAAAGATATCAGTAAAGTGTTAGGGGGTAACTTCTTGCGGGTTTACAAGGCGAATAATTAATTTCAGCTTTGGACAAAAAATGACCTAAAGCTTCAAGGCTTTTCCTTTGGTAATTAAATAAAAAGAAAAAATAGAGAAAGCGAACCCGACTAAAACCAATAGATAATTGACAGGTCTTTCAGAAGTAAGAGACATTCTCAGTAAAATCGTAGTGATGATAAAACTGGCATTCCGAAAAACCGTAAAGAAGGAAAAATGATAAAGGAATGATACAAGCAGCAGAAATACATCCACAAATATCATCACATTAAAAAATTCACTGTAAAAAACAGTGTTAGGATTAGGGTAGTTTTGATTCGTCTGAAACGCCTGAAAAGTGTCAATAATCCAACTAGAAAAACTAAAGAAACTTAGACAAAGCAATATCCCAATCATTAGTAAGGATACGATTTTTTTTATCCCGATTAACCGCTTAATGTCAGCTATAATCTCGGCTCTCTTAGAATTAGCATTTATTTTATAATAGACGATTGTACATAGCAACATAATTAATGAAGCTACTAAATCGTAAAAAAGACTTAGTAAATGTGTATCGGAGAGAGAAAAGGATTTTAAAAAATCGATATCGGCAATATCATGAAAAAAACTCCTAAGTGTAATTAGAGTAATAACTTCAAATTGTTTTCCGATAAATTCGGAAATAGACTTAGGCAAAATAATAACTAATTGTAACACTTCGTAGAACAGAATAAAACTAAAAGGCGTGTAAATAGCCTTTAAATAGCTATGCTGAAAGTGTTTAAAGTAATCGACGTTATTTCCTAAAAATATGCAGAATAGGTGAATTAAAAACGCTAAAATAGCTAAACGCAGAATGAAAACCTCTGTTCGCCTGACATGAATAGGACTAACAAGTTGATCAAATAAATTACTAGCTCTTTGTAACATTATATCCATAATGAACCTAAAGGGGAGTGTCTGACTTCTTCTTCGTACGCTTCACTGGTTTTTCTACATCTAACTCTTCTATTTGATCAGCCACAATTACTTTTAGTGTATCATCGAAATAGACTCCATCCGACTCCATATCAGCAATATTTCTGTGCATAGCTTGATAAATCACTTTTTTCTCCTCTGAGCTTAAGGATTTATTGGCAGCTAAATTCCCAACGAAATTCACCAAACCAGCTCTAGGACCGGACTCTTTCTGAAAAGTATATTCGTTATTTTCCATCACGGAAAACTCTCGATAAACAGCAATCATAAAGACAATAAATAAAGTAGCAATAATGCTACTCAATAAGATGATATCTAAATCCATTATTTCTTTAATTTAGAGTTGATGAAATTCAATAAACCAAGAATAGTAGGTGGCCAAAGTCCAATAAAAATAGCCTTCTCCTTATCTCCAACGACTAAGTAATTATATTCACTCACCGCAATAACAACAATAACAATTACTACAATCAGTATTTCTGACGCTTTGAAATTTTTAAACATGATTTTGGATTTTTATTTTAATGGGTGTAAGTACGAGAAATTAGAGTCTGTTCACAACTTTAAAGGAAGAAAAAATATAATATAATGAAAATCAGACAATTAAAGACTTAGAAACACTTTACTTATGTCTAAACCAGCAATCGGTACGATTGTTTTCGTAGGCCTTAAATTCCGTATTCACAGGAAATCCATGAAGCAGATTCTCGTTAAATCGAGTTCTCGCTAGGTAATTAAAAGCGCCCATGTCACCCGTGTAGGCCGTATGATTACTGTGATTAAATGTTTCGTGCAGGTCGCATAATTGCTGCAAGAAATCCATAAAGCGCGGATAATGCCCGCCAAAAACTCCACAATTCAATAAGGTTTCCGAAGCAAAACGCTCCTCATAATCAGCATAATCTTGAATCTGCGAACGTAGATGTTCCCCATGTGCAATCATCCAATCGTTGCGCAACAGCTTAGGTTCATCACCGCAGAAAAGTGAAGTAGGGTTTCCGGTATAAAGAGGATGTGTGAAGGGGTTTTGGGCCAAAGTCACATCCGACACATCCGTCACAAATACACCTTTAATGGGCTCTGTGCATTTTGCTAAAAAATTTCGGTAGACAAAATACCGGAAAACGTTCGGATTAAAAGTGGTATTATAGTCAATGCGGACGAATGAAATATGCTCATTCTCGTAATGCGCACAGGTTTCTTCAGAAAAGTTATTGTGAAAGATTACCCCTTTCAGCTTTGCCTGAGCAATAGATTCCGCCCATGCCTGAACTAATTCATAGGAATCATCTGGCAAGGTCGTGCTTCGATTTACATCATAAATACCGGTGATGTGACAAGCTAGTACGAGCTCCATTAATTTTCGTTTAAAGCTAATTGCTTCTTCAGAACGGCGCAGGTACTGTTCGGATTATTTCTGTAATAGATATAGGATCTTTTAAAGACCTTTTTCGTCTTGAAAAGCGTTTCCGCTCTTTCAAAAAAGGCCGAATCAGCGGAGAAACCGCCTTTGAAATCGATACTCTTAAATACTTTTTGGTGTCCAAACAAAGTCCCAAAAAGAATCGCATCATCCAGATGTATCGGCTTGCTCAAATCATTTTTATCAGGAACAAAATAATCTTCGACTGAATCCACGACCGTTTCTGCGGTAGAACAAATCAAATCGACATGCTCCATCTCCTGTAAACAAGAACTTAAATGATGGACTTTGTATTCATCATCGCTATCTAAAATAGTGATGAATTCACCCGCACTGATCAACACACCCCGGTTTATGGATTCTGCTTGTCCTCGATTACTGTGGCGAATGTAGACGATTTTATCCTCGTATTTTTCGACGTAAGCTAATAACTCTTTGCGGTCATTTCCCTTGCTGCCATCATCAATGATGATGAGCTCAAAATCTTGAAAATCTTGCTGTAGAACAGAATCAATGGCCCTTTTTGTCAAAGAAAATTCCGTATTATAGACCGCCATTAACACGGAAATTTTTACATTTTTAGGCATGATATGCTACTAAATACTCACCAATATAGGCTTCAAGGATGCAAATCTAGTCAATTAAATACGTTTTCATTTTAATAAATGATTATGAATAAAATTATTGCTTGATTTCCTTCAAATAAAAACTGGGATTTACTCCCACATACTTTTTAAAAGCCACGTAAAAAGTGGAACGATTCGCGAAGCCACTTTGGTAGATATATGTTTCTAAAGTATACTGGGTAAAAGATTCTCGCTGCGAAAGAAAATGATGAATGCGAAAACGGTTAATTATTTCGGCAAAAGACATCCCATAGGCTTGTTTAATTAGTTTAGATAGTTTAACCGAACTCATTTCTAGACTTTTTGCCAAAGCCGATAAATCTAAATCCCCCTGTAAAAAGCACTGCGATTCATTCAAATATATGGACAATGACTTAGCCTCTAGAGTATCATCAATTAAAGTAGGCAGAATTTCTTCAACAGATGGCGTTCCTTTTTCTTTTGGCAAAATACACCCATCCATATTTTCCTGCACGTTGGGCGTACTAATAAAATACGAAAACAAAAAAATTCCGATGACACACTTGATAATTTGTGAGGGAGGATCAAAGCTATTATTAACGAATAAATTTAGGTATTGGTATAATTGAAGTGAAAAATAAAGCATCACTGTTCCGCTCAATAAATTCAACCAAACCAAAGATTGCTGATTAATAATTACGTAGTCAGAACCATATTTTTTCTTCGCTTGTGCAATCGTCCATAGTGTTAACACACCGTAAACTACACCGACTAAGATAGATACTGGCTGAACAAATCCTGCTGGAATCCATCCAGATGGGGTATTAATGAAATAATTATTTTTTTGGTAATAATGATTTAAAATCTCCGTCTTTTCAGCAGAAGACAAAAGCAAATCAGGAAGTAATCCGAGTAAAATCACTAGCGGATAAACGAAATGAAGCCACTGAAACCCTGCGATTATTTTCTTCGGATGCACCATAGATCGCACATATAAAAACAAAACAACAGGCAAAAAAGCTCGAACTATATTAGGAGTCCTTAACAAGAAAAGCATTTGGTAAATGTGCTTAGAGGTCAACGCATAAATATAAAACTCTAAAAAGACGAGTGCAAAAATGACGTAGAGTAAACCATAAACCTTAGGCTGCCGATAAAACCGTAACAAAAGAAACCCCATAAAAAGTATTCCCACTCCACTAGTCAGAAACGATAAATAGGGCACAAATTCAAACATAAATGCTTTTCAGTAAATGAGATACAGAAATTTAGACAAAAAATAGCTAAAAATGGACAAATACAAGGACAAAAAATCTAGTCTGCAGCTTTGATTAGCCTAATTTTCCATTCTAATCAAAATAACATATACAATGAAAAAAATCCTTTTACTTCTTACCCTGTCCTTATTTGTTTCGAACATCTACGGACAAGCAAAAACGGCTAACATTCAATTTTATAAAGTAAAAACAGGCCACAGATCAGCATTCAATGAAGCCCTAAAAAACCATACCGCTAAATTCAGAAAAGCGGGCGATCCCTCCGCTTGGACGATCAGTAACGTCACAGGAGGAAGCCACCACAATGAAGTAATGGCCACCTACAATTTTGGCCTCTCTTGGGCGGAACGGGATGCCCTAAATGGCCCTACAGCTAGTTCTGAGGCAGCGAGTGATTTTTACTTAAAGGTGTCACCCCACCTCGAAGGCATAACAGCTGGCGATATTATTAGCTACAGAGCAGAATATAGCAACAGCGCAATGAAAGAATCAACGGATAAATTTCGTTTCAACGTACTGACGATAAAATATGCACCTTCTCAAGAGTTTTGGGATGTGATCAAGCGCCTTCCAAAGGTATGGGATAAATTAGGTTTCAAAATTGCAACTTATACTACCTCAGGAGCTAATCGACTTATTTTCTCCCGTCGCCTCCCTTCAGGCTGGAAAGAATTAGACGAAGCCTCTAAATTAAAAGAAATATTTGATGAGGTTTATGGAAAAGGAACTTACGAAAAAGACATGGCCATCATGCGTGCATTCGTTGTAGAAAATGACATTATGTACATGACGGTTCAGAATGATTTAAGTTCTAAATAAATCCTACTACAGAATAAAAAAGGCCTATTTAATAGGGCCTTTTTTATTCATATAAGTTCAAATCAATTATTACAAATCTCGAATTAGTCGAATGTAAAAGCCTGAAATATTTTTACTATCTACTAAATAGACTTCTTCGTGCTCATCAATTAACATTACAGTATTATCAGCTCCCCACCATCCACTGTAAAAAGACTCCTTTAAAAAAGAAGTACCATTACTATCCGCGAATAAATATCCACCTGGAAGAGCACCAAAACCAGTCTCATTCGTTCCTTTATCAATTGGAAAATATCGCTCTAACGAGTAGATTCTTTCACAATCATAAACCCACGCTTGTTTCTCACTTCGCATATATTCAGCGTCGTTTTCTCCATCAAAATATTCAGGTATCTTAAGCTTTTGTGTCCTTGATATTCCTTCAATTTTAGCAAATTTCACCAATTGAAAATAATCCTTGATTGAAGGCAAATGCCAACCTGCTGGAGCAATACCCACTTTATCTAAAACTACATAATAATTATAAAGCTTTCCATACTTAGCATCCATTTTGGAATCAAAATTATAATTTGCCCAAGCAGGAATTTTGAATTTATTGGCACTATCCCATTCTGCCATATTAGTAGCATGGAAAATTTCACGTCCATCTTTAAATTTAGATGATCGAATATTTTCTGCTGCCCATTCAACTCCATTAATGGTTACTGTTTTATACTTATTGCCTTCCATATCAGCAAATACCCCCTCCTTCGTAAATAATTTATCACCCGAGGAACTTAAAGAATGAAATGGAATCGATACAACATAAAAAATATTTACAACCAGAACACTTAATAATAAATAGGAGAAAATCTTAACTATATATTCCATAATACAGACGAATTCTAAATTGATATTGAAATGTTTACTTTAACAACAGGGTTAATTTATCCCAAACTTGGCGAGTACCTTTGAAGGTGAAATTCATTTTATAAGTAGGGACAAATTTAAGTCCTCCATCAGTAAGAGATAGTTGCAATTGAGACTTTACAAATACCACTAAATAACGCTCTGACAAAACATCTACCGATTTAATATTTCCCAATGGTATAGATACTTCTTGGTTATTATCCTGCCAAGTCAAAGTCTTAGTATTAAGTGTAATTTTATCGTTTCTATTATTAATTAAAATAACCAGAATGACTAAAGAAGGTATGACGAAGTACATCAGTATAAATAGCAAAGTGAACAGATGACTTGAGTCTAGCAATTCATTGTGATCAACATTTTTATACAATGCATAACCTGAAAATTGCGTTATAAAAAGGGCTAAATACCATGGAAACTCAGAAGGATTGTAGATAAAATTTTCATTATCAACTACCTCCTTAATCTTTAATTGATTTGCAATGGTAAAGGACAATAAACTTGCCATACCAGCCAAAATCAATTTCACATAGCCCACTTCATTTGCCGCTAGAACAAATACAAAGCCATAACAACAAAGTATTAAAAGAGTTAAAATTGAAAATTTAGATTTTTCCATAAAGTCAATTGCTTAATTTACTGGCAATTATAAGAATATTAAATGGTACTTCTTGAATATTTTTACTAACAAAAAATTAAAAAACCGTTTAATAAATTTCATTTTCTTAAATAAATATTATAACTAATATTTGATTCAACGTAGATACAAATGGTTTAAAAAAAAGCTAATTGAAAATAAAATACTAGTTAATTAGAATCAAATTAAAGCCTGGATAAATAATAATCTTAGTTTGGTATAATTGGGGCTCCGGTGACTAGGTTACCGATAAATGGTGGGATTTTTTTCGATATTTCAATAGTAAAACATAATATTAACATTCAATGAGCACAATTCAAGATCAGTTAGTCAGTGGTATCAGCTCAAAATATTCTGATGCAATCGTAAAAAAGGTGAATAAGGACAATTACCTTGACATCCATATTCCAGCATTAAATCCAGCTAAGGGAACTCATCTATTTTTTAATACCTCAAAAAACACGATCAAAGTAGGATTTTACTGTAGAGACGAAGAATTTTTGGCCCCTATATTAGCTGCAAATCCCGTACTAGAAGCCTATTCTCAAGGCATCAGATTAGCTGGAAATACGCCATTTGAAACAGTTGAAGAAGCCCTAAGCGGCGCATCTACGCTAATAAATGCTTTCTCTAATGAAAGTTCTCAAACCAGTCCAGTTCAAGAAGAATTAAGTAAGGAAGAAGAGGACGAAATCGAACCTATTGACGAAGCATTACTTGAGAATTTATTAGATGCTCTCGAAGGAAATACTGAAAATGTTGAAATGATTTTTGATCGACCAGAACTCATTTCGGCCGCCGAAAAAGGTGATATGGATACCGTAAATCGAATCATTCAAGAAGGGGGTGATTTAGATATTTTAGATTCTGGCCAAGATAAATATACTGCCATTCACTTCTCCGCTTGGGATGGACAAAATGAGGTATTGAAAGCCTTAATTGATGCAGGTGCAAATCCAGATATACTAGGCACAGATTCGCGTACTCCCATTCATTTAGCCGCAGCAAATGGTAGAACTGAGGCAGTGAAGTTATTAATAGAGGCAGGTGTGGATATCAATAGACGTGTGCTTCAACCAAATGAATACCACTCTGAAGAGGGCGGAACACCTTTAAGAGAAGCTGTTTTAAATCAAGTTTGGCCAGTAATTGAATTACTGATTCAACACAAGGCTGATCTAACCTGTTTGATGGAACCTTGTGCAAATGGAAGTTATTTCTTCGATGCAATTCGAACATTAGCTGCTGAAGGAAAACTAGAAGGGTTTAATGAGGCAAAATTGAGTGTGATAGAGAACGTTTTATATGGAGATTCAAGAGAGGAAGAAACTGAAGTCGAATCAGAAGAAGAAGTAGTAGTTGAGGAGGAGACTGAAGTGTTTATTGAACCAATCGAAGAAGCGGAGGAGGCAGATTTCCCGTTAATCAATCATACAAATAGTACTCCAGAGGCAAAAGAATACCTACGTAAATGGCAAGAGAAATCAATTCAGTATGCGTTTGCATTAGGTATTACAGCAAATATACCTTCTTGGGTAAGCACGTTAATCGATGATATTAATTTCCCAAAATTCAAGCAAAAACAACTCTCACAAATTAAAAATGCAATCACATCAGAGAAGGTAATCCCCATTCTTTCCTATGCACCGATTGAACTTCAAAATGAGATGAAGAACGCCTGGTGGATAATACCTTTTGTTATTTGGAAGGAAGATGTAGTCTCTTGGGTGGCCGTAAACAAAAATGGTTTCTACGGGGCACACGAAGGAGACGATAATGTCAATATGTTGTTTTCTTGGGATAGCCTTTCTGAGATTACATTTGACACGCTAGAGGATGGTGCAGTAAGGGTAGAAAGAATGAATCTTCACATAGATAACGGAGGTTATTTAAGCTTTGATGAATTTGTTGCCAAAGGAAATGGATCCTATCTATCAATTGTCGAAGCAATTTATGAAGTCAGAAAAGAGACTATTGATGCCAGTAAGGGACAATCTGTATGGAAAGAGGGAACAGGTGGCGAAGGCTTCCAAACTTTCGACAATGCAAATCAATTACTAGAGGATTCTAAATGGACTACAGATGTCAGCAGACCTGATCCATCGATGTTTTAATGAAAAAGGCTCACAAAATTGAGCCTTTTTTTTATATTATATAAGTACATTGCAGTTAAATTAAATCCCAGTTAGTATGCTTAAGAAAATTACCCTTACGCTGAGTTGCCTTCTTATTTTACCATTTTTCACACACACAATTTTCGCAAAAGAAGAGAAAGTAAAAGTGCGATTTGGAATCTATATAAAGAAGTTAGTCCCAGATTATAAAGAGGGCAAATTTAATTCTGAGTTTTATTGGTGGATGATTTTCGATAACGATTCTACTAAAACGGGAATTTCTAACGATGTGATTACCAATATGGAATATGTCAATGCTGTCGATTTCCCAATTGAAGGATTTAAACAGGAAATACAAGAAACTCGTGAAATCGAGAAGAATAAATTCTACTATACTGGTTTTCACCAGGGTGCTTTCTACTTCAATCCCGATTTCAGAATGTATCCACTTGATGTTCAAACGCTAAAAATCAGCATTGAGAACTCTCTTTTGCCAGGCAATCAATTTGAAATATCGGCAGACACCTCGTCTTATATTAACTCGAAACAAAGCAGGCATCTATGGGGATTTTCGAACGATTTAATTACAAACAAAAATGAAAGTTACTTCTTCTCTAAATCTGACATTGAAATAGGGAAAGGGGTCTACAATTCGAATTTTGGCGACCCTGAATTTGATCCGATTTCAGTTTACAGTAGAATCGATACCACTATCAAATTAAACCGGTCTTTTGTACCCTATATTAGCAAATTACTGATCCCCTTAATGATCATCCTTTTGCTAGTCTATTTTGTATTTTACTTACCCGCTGAAAAAATTGATATCGCAGCTGGTTTAACAGTCACATCCCTTTTAAGTGCCATTGCTTTTCAATTAGCTGTTTCTGGTGAATTACCTGATATAGGATATATCATATACATCGACAAAATTTTTTATACTTGTTATTTTTTGATTGCTATTACCATGGCACAAGCCCTAGTAACATTCTATTTAGATGATTCAGGCATTGAAAGTCAAAAACTCAAAGCAAAAAAGATTGATTTAGTGTTCAGATTTTTATTCCCACTTTTGTTCCTTGCAGCTACTATTTTATTCGCAAACTAATGAAAACAAGATTACCGGGAATCGATTTACTTAGGACAGTCGCCATTTTCATTATGATTGTTGCTAATGCAAGTCCCTATTTAATCAAAGGGATTATATCATATGAGTTTCGTCTTTTTTGTTCTTTGGCTGCACCTGTTTTCATATTCTTATCAGGATTCGTTTTAAGTATAACCATAAAACCAGGTGAGAAGAATTGGACCAAATGGCGAAATGCTGGGTATTTAATCGTTACAGGAGCATTTATTGATACAGTCATTTGGGGAATTAAACCCTTCAATACCTTCGACATACTATATCTTATCGGATTTTCATTGTTAATCAATTTGGCGATTATAAATAGCTCCATCGCATTTAAGGGAATAATCTGGCTAGCAGTTATACTTATTCACTTTGCCTTAAATACCGACATCAATTACCGTTTTACAAACAGCGATATTTTGGTGGGTAATTCTCTTCATGCAGAGCATCTATTTGAGTACAAACGATTATTCTTTGACGGCTGGTTCCCACTTTTTCCTTGGCTCTCCTTCAGCATTTTAGGCAGTACAGTAGGTGAAATTTATCAAAAGAAATGGATAAACAATTATGCCATTTTCCTTAGCATTTTAGCTTGTGCACTAAGTTCCGTTTATCTAGTTTACAACCCCATTTTGCAAGGCATCAGAAATGGATACGTCGAATTATTTTATCCAGTAGAACTGCCTTATTTTCTGTTTACTACCACATTAACTTTAGCCGTCAGTATGGCAGCCATTCAAATACTACACCTTCCTAGCTTCTTTTCACACATAGCCAAGTTAGGCGAGCATAGCCTCTTTGTATACGTCTTACACACTGTAATTATATCATTTGTCTTACAACCGTTAGCTAAAGCAGGCATTAGCATTAATCCCGTTTACTCTTATTCAGTTTTCATCCTAGTAATTTATGTGTTAGTAAAGGGATTGCAGTTCGTATTTAAAAAGAATTACCTCGAATTTATACCAAATCCAATCAGACAAATACTAGGTCTTAGGTAACGAATATCATATAAACCAAATTTTAAACCAATGAATTTACTTCAACACTATTTCTTTGAATTATTGAACACCATTCTACTATATAAAATAGAATTTGGGGCATTTTTAATCATTAGCTATATTTTCGGAAAAGTTTATTCTTCTAAAACCACTTGCAAAATAATTTGCGGCTGGGGTGACTTCGTTTTGCTTCTAACCTCTTCCCTATTAATTACTTACGTTGCTTTTCAATTAGTTTATAACAATCAATACGATCAAATCAGTGACTATCTGTTAATTGGATCCATCGTTATTTTCCTGATTAGCATCTGCTTATCAGCTTCTAAAAACAAGGATATAATGCATGTAATCATTTCTATTTTAACCAAAATTGCACTCCTTTTACTCATCCCTTTACTTACCGCTTTGATCCTACTGGCAATGGGTTCAGGAAAAAAAGACGGTCGCTATAGAGATGGCACACAAAATAACACGAGAACAGCCGCAGTGGCTGGTGCAGGTATCTTGATGGTTTTATTAATAGGTAGCTTAGTAAAGCCTGAAGAATAATGTTTAAACTATATTAGAAAAACTTGATTCTTCCAAAAACTAAAGCTTACTGATTTATATTTAGTTTAATAAATAGGCCGCTGCGGCTAGTGCACTCCTACGACCAGGACATTCTAATTTTGCAATTCTTCGATAGTTAGAATATTGAATCAAATATTCCCCTTCCCATTTTGCTATTCTCTTATAGTCTGAAATTCTAACAATATATTGCCCTTCAAACCTCAAAAGTCGCTTATATCCCGAATAAGTCACTAAGTAATCATTCTCAAATTTATAAATTCGACGATTAGACGAATAATCAATTACATAATCCCCATCAACCTTTAAGATTCGTCTATTAGATGAATATTCTGAAACATAGCATTGTCCAAAGGTGGTTAGAGAATTGAGAATTAATAATGAAAGAAGTACAAAACGTTTAAGAATCATTTTTTTATTTAACAACGGGTAATCTATTTATATTATTTTTCAAACTCATCTAATATAGAAATCATCTCAGGAGAATACCAGCTTTTATACTCCATCATAAATTCTTTAAGAACAATACTGATTTCTAATTGCCCCACGATAAAGTTTTTCCATCTCTGCCAGATATGTTTAGGAATATTTTCACGTTGCAATGTCACATTGTCACAATAGTTGGCAATCATTTCACAACAGATTAATACTTGAACCTTGTGTTCAGAATTATCTTCAAGCTTTTTATTGTTGTAGAAATAGTCATATAGAAATGTATTATCATGTATAAGAATTAATATTTCATATGACAGTCCACACAGACTTGTATAAGTTTCTCCTCGAGTTGCCAAAGCTTGTTGTGTTATCTGTCGAATAACGAAATAAAAACCTATTATATTAACTACAATAGATGCAATTGATAACATTGTTTCTAAACTCATAATCAAAACTTGATTTATTTTAAAAGTACTAAATCTCCTACAAAACAATCTGTATTCCGGTCGAAATACTGTAATAATAATTTGATATTGGAACCACTCGATTCATATCTAACATATGATCGTAGTGAATCTGGAAATTAAGGTTTTTCGACATATTAAAATTTAAATTGCAATCCCAAAACCAACGAGGTTTTGCGAAATCAGCATTTAAAGGAAATTGTAGAAAAGTAATAGCTGAGAAATCTACATTCTTTGCAATTTGAACACCTGATTTCAGGTATGTATTAAGACGAAAGAGATCCTTTTCGATTGCACCTGCACCGACAGGAACAAGACTCTCGTTGACCCCATTCCAATTCCATTTTTCTACCTCTCTAAACACTCCTGTAGCAGTGATTAAATCGAAACCACTTTGCTCAATCCAACGCTCTCTAAGATTAATACCTTGTAATAACCGATTTTCCATCCCCCATGCACCATTCCATTGGTATTGCAAAAATAATTCTGGGCTAAATTTACGAGTGTCATTATCTCGATAACGCAGTTGAATTAAGCCTTCGTTTTGAATTAAATCACCTCCATTACTAGTTAAGTCATTTTTAATAGAACTTATGAAAGCGTACTGGTTACCGAATATCTGATCATACTCAAAGCTCGAACTAAACTCAGTTACATTGTTTTTTTGCTTATCTGAATTATAACTAAATGTTCCTGCAAGAATATATTTCTTATTTAAGGAATCACTCGATAATTCTCGGTCAATTACTAATACTTGAGCAAACGTTGCAAAAGGGAAAAAAAGGAATAAAAACAGTATTTTTCTCATAAAAAAAGAAATTTCAAAAGAACATTTAGACTATCACTTAAATTAATGTTACCATATTATTAATAAAAGAAAAAGAAGCATTAATTTTATAAATCAAATAAGAATTATGAAAAAACAACTTTATATCAAGTGGAAGATTCTACTACAAGTAATTCCCATTATCGCATTTATATTACTTATTAAAACTCTATTCCACCATTATGAGCTAGAGATGATGGAATTAAATGCCTTGTTCACGAGTTTAGTTGGAGCTACCATATTCTTAATTGGATTTTTAATTTCTGGGGTCTTATCAGACTACAAGGAGAGTGAGAAAATACCTGGAGAAATTACCACTTCACTAAAAAATATTTTAGATGATAGTTTGACATTGAAGCATCATTATTCAGAAGAGACTTTCAAACAATTTATCTCTTTTCAAAAAAAATTAGTTAACGATATTAAGTCTTGGCTCTATAAAGAAATTGAGACTAGTGAATTGTTAACTCAATTTGATGTACTTAATTCTATCATTATTCAATTAGATAAAGAAGGAGTGCAAGCAAACTTCTTAATTAGAATAAAAAATGAAATTAGTACCGTTAGAAAGAACTTATTACGCATTGAAGCGATCAGAGAAACCAACTTTATCAGTTCAGCTTATGCAATCGTAGAATCAATGGCCTTTGTCATTTCTGCAGGACTTATTTTCATTAAAATCGAACCGTTCTTTGCTGCCTTATTTTTCACCGTTTTAGTTACCTTTTTAATCATTTATATGATCATCCTAATTAAGGATTTAGATGATCCATTTGATTACCAAGCAAATGGAGAAAGTGGCACTGAAATATCACTAGATATTTTCAACAAACACTTAGAATATATAAATGCTAATTATTAGCAATTACTATTATTCGATCGTACTCTCTTAATTGAAAGCTAGACTTTTTCGCTGGAGAAAGAATAGAATCTATTTTATGATTACGAGCACTTGTTTTCAATTGTAATCCTATCACAATTTCATTTCTTTTCAGGCCGATATTCACAAGTTCGGCAAAAGTAATAGACCGATCTTTTGAAACATAAGACAGAGCCGGTCTTAAAAATAATTCTGATCCCGACTCATCAAGTAAGTCTGTATATACAGCTTTCAAATACTTGTTCTCAGATAATTGAATTAAATACTTAGCTACTAATTCATCGCTAGCAACAAATTCGTCATCTCGCGTTCCTTCAATTAACTCTCCATTTTTAGGATCTAAAATCTCACAACAAATATTAATATCCCGCTTTTGAGAATCCCTTAAGAACTTAATATGTGTAAATGTCAATAAAGTATAGGCATCCGCTTGTTGCAAATTCAATTTATCCCGATAACCTAAAAGTAAAATACTATCGGTAGTGGCCCAATTTATGGAATTAAATGCATCACGTTTCAGACTATTTTTAATTTGAACATTTATCTTCAAATTAGTTAAACTGTCAATAAGCGATTGATCTGGGCCATCTGACAATTCTGAATTGTAAATTAATTCAATTTGACTTCCCGCTGGTAACTGCATTTGTAATTCTGTTAACAAAATGTCCCCCCAATTATGCCAACCTATTATGGTTATGTGTTTAGCAACATACGTATAGGTTAAATCTAAGTTATCTTTGGTTTCCCAATTATTTAAATTAGACTTTCCTACAGAACCCCCAATCGTAGAATCATCTTCGGCTATTAATATTAATCGATCACTAGATTGTATTACATAATCCAAATTAGGTAATAATTTTACTGCAGTAGTTTGTGCATTCCCGTCTAATGATAAATAATCATGTACAACTCCAATTAAACTTGAATTTTCAAATTCAAATACCACTTCACTAAAAGGCCGACCTACGACATATTGATTGAAAAGATTTAATTGATTTTCTTGAGGCCAAAAATAGATCTCTTTCCCTTCAAATGTTAATAATTCAGAATACACTTTACTTAAACCAGGCTCTTTTAATGATTGAGCTAAAAGACGCATAATGAAATTACGAGGTTGAATGACAGTTAGCTTTGACAACAATTTTAAAGCCTCAGCATTCTCTGCTGAGTTAACTTCAGCAATTACGGGGCAATTAACTAATTCGTTTTTTTGCAAGGCAAGGGCTCTTTTCAAAACCATTGAATCACTAAATTCATCATCTGTAGCTAACAAGACAATCGATCTTGCTTCATTAGGACTTATGATTTCAAGATCTTTTGAATCACTAGGGTCTCCTGTTCTGCAAATCACTTTAGTAGTAGAATTTTCGGGTATTTCACGAAGTAAATACTCCTCCATAAAGACTTTATCGCGAATAGATAAAACTACTACACTGGCATCTCTAAGACTTTTATTAGCTTCAGAAAGTTCTTTAATAGCCGTAAATAATTTATTTGACCAACCTAAGAAAACGGAGTGATTCTTTTCCAAAACTTTGGATCTACCTCTTCGCAATTCAATTATTCTAGACTCAATAATACTAGTCAAAATACCAATTAAAACACTAATCAATAAAAGTCCTAAAGCAGCGACAAAAACATAAAGTATTGTTAAGAAAAGACTTGAATGAACTTTTAATGCAGGAGACAAAGTAATATTTATCACTTCTTCATAATTAGCCCAAAAGCTACCGGAATCAGAATCAAACAATGTAATTAATCCAGATATAAAGGCTAAAATCAATAAAGAGCCTATTGTTAATAGAATCAATAATCCTCTAGGATTTTGACTAATCAATAGATCAAAACGGTATTTGAATTTCTGTAACATAATAAAATTAGAATAATCTAGGCGTCTGTGGATATGGGATAAATGCCTCAAAAATCATCTCCATTCCTCCAGCCACAAATTGTGTAATAACCAAGATAATAGTACCTGAAATTAAGGCGACCGCTACGTTTTTATTTTTGATCTCATCAAACTCATTTAAACCCTGAGTCAACCAGTTAAATAAGACGAACGAAATAGCAACAATGATACCTGCCACAATCGTGCTTACCAGAAAAAATCCAGTGATAGTATAACTTGCACGACCTAATACCTCCTCAATTTGAAGTCCCATATTCATTAAACGATTCGTAAAATCAACGGCAGGTTGTAACGCAGAACTAACCATTTTGCCCACTGAAAAAAGCACAAAAGCCATCAATACACCGAAAGCTAAATTGTCATACCTAACTTCCATTTTGTCTAAAAAGAGTTTCTTCATTAGCCAAAAAACAAAGAAACTCAGTAAAATGCCATATACTAAGCCTAAAACGACCTCCAATAATCCTAAATAAAGTGCGATGCTATTCATTGTTATAAATTTAATTTGTGATGGCAATATGCCACTTATCCATATCTGAAATTTCTGGTGATAATTCACCAGGTTTAAATCCGGGAGCTGTAGTCTCCCATACTAAATAATTATGTTGGTAATTTCCTACAGATTTGCCCTTTAAAGGTAAGTCTATTCCTAAGATACAATGTCCATATTCTTCGCTAATCAACATAGCCACGGGAAACTTAAATCTACTCAAAATTTCAAAACATAAGAGTGATCTGGTATCGCAATCCCCCTTGAGATTATGTAAAAATTCATACCCTCCCTGCACTCCATACTTAATATCTGGCAAGCATTCCTTCCCATCCTTATGGTACTGAATTAAAAAGGAACTACCACTCTCTTTTATTGCTTGTTGACAGGATTGATCATGAACTAAGACATATGGTATCGTTTGAATAGATGTTACTACAGCCTCCGCTAATTGTTGCCTATTCCATTTATTCGCAGTGTTTAAGCTGTCAAATAGTTTCGCATAAACTTCAACTATTTTAGCATCTTTGTCCACTAGACTTTGATAAACTGCAGAAAAATCATTGGATTCATAGTCGTTTCTAAACTTAGCAGCTTTGTCAAATTCAGGATAAAATGTAAAGTACTTGCCGGATAATTGCTGCACATTATAATCTTTCCAATTCCTAAAGTGTAATAACGAATCCCCTGTTTTTAGAATTTTATTATTCTTAATGAAGTCTTCTTTTTGACTATCGTCAGCTACGGAAGTATTGTTTCCGCCTAAAATGAACCAAATGGCCATAATTCCCAATAGACCTAAAATCAATCCTCCAATCAGATTAAACACCTTTTTAAGTAGCCCAAACCCAGAAGTGAAATAATTAAGTAAGATCCAAATAAAGGCAACAATACCTAAGAACTTAAGTAATCCATAATTCTTCGCTCCTAAGGCAAAAAGTATCAGGAGAACTAAAATGACTAAAATGAATTTACTGAATGGACTCCAGGATTGATCTTTTACTGTACTCTTAGGCTTATAGATATCAACAGGAGAACCACCATCATCCCCTTGATTAGGCGTTAGATTTGAATAACCTACAGATAGCTTTTTAAAGGACCAAACTAGATAAACAATACCCGCAATGAAAATGAGGGGGAAAAATGAAGTGTTATAGAACAAAAACAGAAGCAAGGCAATTACGAAAAGTGAGCCTAAGAAATTCTTCTTCTCCGTTGCAAAAAACGACTGCAATCTTTTATTTACAGGTCTAAATCTAACCTCATTAACTACTGGTTTGATAACCTCCTCTCTGACAATTGGCCTACCACCAAATTGATTATTTAGAATAACTTGAGTCCTTGAAACTTTCAGATTAGGAGGATCAGGGACGGTAATTTTAATTCGTCGCTTAAAAAAAACAGTTCCATTAATAACGTGGTTGTCTACATCATTCAAATGGATTTTTTGGAAAAAAACAATATCATTTAATAACATCCAATCCAAATCCTCAGAGAAAGCTACTTCATCATGGCTAGCCCCTTTAAATCGAATTTTAACATCAGAAATGATAGATGAGTATTCTATATATGGATCTTTCCGTTCTAATTGAGGATCAAATTGATCCAAGATCACAGCATTAGAAATTTCAATATGGGACAAAGAAATATCATTTACTTGTCTGGAACCTGTAGACAAATAAGTTTCATCAAAAGTCGATAACGCTTTTAAATCTCCCTTAACCCAAACATCTTTTATTTTAATTGCCATTAATGTTGTTCAATAAATATCCGTTTTTTAAACCCTTGAACATTGTAAAACTTATACATTTGCGTGGCTCCATCATCCATGTTGACTAAGTAAACTTCGGCAGTACAAATCCCATATTTACCATTACTTAAGGCCTCGAAATCAATAATATTTTTTCCAAAACGCATATTCTTAAGCACAACTTCTTGTTTTGAATTAAAAATTTCTAGAGAATGAGCTAGTTCACGACCATTTAAACTCAGGCGAATCTTATCATTATCTTGTCTATTTGAATCAAAAAACACCAATTTATAATTGCCAGGAGGAACCACAAAGGTGGTGTCTGATAATTTATTCTTTTTCATTTTAGCCGCTTCTGACGGCAATATTTTCGCTAATTGACTACTTTGATCTAGTTTTTCTTGTCCGGTAGGGATATCTAATTTGGCATCATTTTTAATAGCATCACTATTTGATTTTTCCCAAACAGTAGACGAATAATTCATACAGCCTTTAAGCAAAAATAACATCAAGAATAAAAGACCTAAAATCCTTAACAATGGCCAAAGGCATCCTGCTTTTTGAAGTGCCGGTGCATCTTGTCTAGTATAGCCGCCTGGAACTAGCGGAACAGCCCATGAAAAGTTAAACCAACTCATTATAAGACCCAAACAACCAATTCCTGGTTGTACGGGTGCTGTAGGTGTTACAGGAACTACTGGTGTCGCTTGAACCGTAATTGGAGTGACAACAGGCTTTTTTACTGCAGCCACAGGCTTAGGATCGCCTACTTTAAAATAAAGTTCTCCCTCAATTTCACCAAAAGTATATCCCTCCTTAAGTAAAGAATAATTAATAACTGGATCCTTGATAAAACACTCAGGACGATAAACGGGGGTTCTCAGAAAATCAACATTGGAAAAATAGGGCTTACTAAAATTTACCGCAATTTGATCTTCTAATGTAGAGTGAAAATAACTGCCTTTTTTAACTTCAGCAATGGTAGAATCCCAAAGTTCCTTAGGGATAACATTCGCATTTGTAATGTTAATATCCTTGTAAAGGATGATGTCGAAAACGCGGATTGATTTTGCATTCGTCTTATTGGAAATACTTGATACAACCTCATTTTCAAGATGCTCAGGGCCTTTAAAAAGTGCCTTTACATGGCCAAAGGCAAAAAATGAATCATCAACCTTTTTACCGTAATTTTCAGGAGTTATATGTATACTCATGTCAATTCATTAGTTAAAAAAGTATCCAACTGATTTTTCAAAGCCACCTTCTCTGATTTCAACTTAGCCGTAGGCATAAATGGATCAGCACTATCTACTTTATAATCCGAATAATTATATTCATCCATCAATTTCTTGATTTCATTACTCGCATTCACATATTCTTTCTTAATAAAATCTACCGTATTAATTTCAAGCTTAATATCTAAATCAGATTCAGACAAAACCATTTTATACCGTAAGTAAAAGGGGTATATGAAAAGAAATATGAGCCCACAAATTAAAAGAATAGCAATTATCATGAGTTTTTTCAAGAAATGCTGTATTCTGTAAATCCCGTATTTATTATATTGAATTGTCAGTCGAAGTTTATCCAAACCAGTATTGTATTCGTCATCTAACGCTTTAATTTTAGCAGGTAAGTTGATTAATTCTTGGTGGTGCAATAAATCCCAATCAAGTAATTTTTTATTTAAAATAGTTAAATCGACTTGTAAAAAACTCTTGTGAAACGCATCCTGTGCTTGCTCAACTTCCAAGGTCACATCTTGTTGTTTTTTCACGATGGCACTTCGATCAGATTGAAGTTTGCTTAATTGATTAGACAAGGACTTAATTTGATTTCCATACAACGCCGGATATGACTTCTCATAGTTGTGAACAATTTCTTGGCCATGCATTTCTTCCAAATCAGGATAGAATAACATGCTTAATCCTAAAGTCAATCCACAAAAAACAGTAAAAGCAAAAACGACGATATAGATGAAACGAAGAATAAGGCTTGGGATCAATTGAGACTTTTCAGGAACTGATTCATATGAAACATCCTCCACTTCTAGTTTAGTAGTTCCTACAACTAATTGAGTATTTGCTAAGACCTTTTTTTCTTTTTTCAAATAACTCGATTTTCTAAATCCAGAAAGCAAAATCAGCGTAATTGAGATATAGACAAAGGTAAATAATGCCCCGGTGATGATACCTGCAATCCAACTAAACGAAATAAAATAGAATAAAATAACTGACCCCAGCGCAAATACAGCAAACTGGATTTTAAGCCATAATAGAATTTTCTCTACTACAGCTAAATCACTAACACTTGGCAGGATTTTCCCGCCAAATGTTAATGAATCAACCACCAAATATCTAAGTAACTTCAATTTGATTATAGAAATTTCGCTGGATTATCTTTAATCTCAGAGTTGACTTGATTTGTCCAACTTTCATTGGCTCCTTTGGCAACATCAGCCATCGCATCCACTTGTAAGTATTTGTATTCAATCACAGCTTTATCTCCTTCAACATGAGGAGGAAGCTCGATGATGCCCGACTTTGCTAATATTAGCTTCTTCTTATTCTCTTCCAAGTAATCATATGGGCCTTTGATCATCATCAATTTGAAGAAGATCGGACCTGTTTCAATCATCAATAGAAGAGCCATAATTACCCAAGGAACTAAGCCTCCAATCTCGTGAGAAATATGAATACGCTCTAATAAACCATCTAATTGATTTTTACGCTTCACATTTTCTTTCTTTAACTCCTCGCGCTCAGATTCTATATTTTGCATTTTTTCACGGTATATATCCGCATTTTTTTGTAAACGAGCTATTTCTGGAGCCGCTGCTTCTTCCGCCTTAATACGCTCAGCCTCTAATTTATCCAAATTGGCTTTTTTACTGCGATACGCAGGCCCCATTCCCACTGAACCGTTTGCTGTTTTTCCAGCTGCCTCATCATCCAAGGCCTTCATTTGATCCTTTAATTCAAGACGTCTTGTTTCAAAATAGGTCTTATTTTTCTCAATCTCTTTTTCCACTTTGTCCAGTTGAACTTTCCAAGAAGCAGTTTTTTTATTAATAATGGTATCCGATTCTGCATTCAATTTCTCTAAGTAAGCATTTTGCTTACTTTGTAATTCTGCATCAATCTCAGACTGCATAATTCTAATTTCTAAAGGAGCAGACATCGTCACACCGATGATTACTGCCATAATTATACGAGGAATTGCGTTCACTAATTCTTTGAGTGAAATACTATCTTTACCATCCCCTTTACCGGTAGAAGAAATGATAAAACGGTCAAGATTAAAAATCATCAATCCCCAAACGATACCACCCACAATTGAGCCTATAACAGTACCAACAAATAAGGTACTATCAATAGCATCTCCTTTAGGCGAGAATATTGTGTAAAAGGCATAACCTGCGGAAAAGGCAGCTAAAATACCTGTGGCTAAAACAATTCCTCCAAGACCGGCGTATTTTGAGTGATCGGAAGGAGGACAGTGCTTATCTAATAATTCGACATCTGCACCTGCACAATTCCAAAGAAATCTAAGAAATCGACGACTTCCTGTAGTTTCTTGCATTGTACTTGAATCTGTTTTTTGTTCAGTTACCATATCTATTGAAATTATTGGGGATTAAGTTGTGATAAATCAAATGGGTTAGTTTTTTTTAATTCGCAACTGGTTAAATCAAGTTTACTTGGTTTTCTTTCTACATCTACACCTTTAAATGCAAGCTTGCTTATAGCTACATTTACTAAGCCTGTAGGTTTAAGTGGCAGCTTATCTTGAAATTGAATAGCAAATTCAGGCCTAGGAATTTCATTTTCTAAAAGTCTTACCTGTTTTATTCGAAACGGAGAAAATTGAATATTCCAAACCCAATTTTCCATTAACTTCTCCTGCGGAACAAGTAGCTCATAATGAAATGATTGTTCATTAAATACTGAGAATCGAACGGATATAAATGGGAAAGCAAAAAGAAAAAATTTATGCTTGTTTGAAACAAAAACTACTTTCATCATAAAAAAGGTATTTGCTAAAAATAGCGACAAAATTTTTATTCTTCAAAATCGATAATAAAAACTTATTTAACGGTAAAAAGACAATAATATATTGGTAAATTATAATTTTTTAGAGATAAATTTTTCTGGATTTACTATTTTCGAAAAAAATCTACCATCTTAACATGACTACTTTCAAAAAAATAAGTGATTCCGAAACGACAATTACGGAGTTAATGATACCCTCCTATTCAAACTTTAGCGGTAAAATTCATGGAGGAATTCTACTCTCATTGATGGATAAAGTCGCTTATGTGTGTGCAGCTAAACACAGTGGAGAATATTGCGTAACAGTGGCCGTAGAGGGAGTTGAGTTTCACAATCCAGTCGAAGTAGGAGATCTCGTTTCCATCAAATCATCTGTCAATTATGTAGGAAATACAACAATGATCATTGGGATGCGGGTGGAGACGCTCAAGCCAAAATCTGGGATCGTTACCCATACCAATTCTTGCTATTTCACTATGGCCGCAAAAAATGAGAAGGGAGAACTTACCCAAGTTCCTGGCTTAATCATCGAAAATGAAACCCAAATGCGTCGATTTTGCGAAGGAAAACTATTAAGACGCTTTTCTTCAGAAAAGAGAAATATGCTTAAGTCTGATTTAAACAACCTAAGCCAAGCAGAAGTGAGACAACTTTGCGATGGCGAAAAATGTGAATTATACCATTAAATAAATACTTGATTAATTAATCGCGTTTAATTCTGACAAAAACTAACTTTAAAACTATAACCTCCTAAATTTTATTACCTATGATTTACATTGTTCTAGCGATTATTGCTGTTATCATTTTGATAATCGCCATAATGGACCTTTCACAAAAAAAGCACACCTTAAAAAGAAATTTCCCTGTTTTAGGCAGATTAAGGTACTTTGCTGAAACATTAGGTCCTCCAATCAGACAATATTTTATTTCTAATAATAGGGAGGAGTTACCCTTTAATAGATCTCAACGTTCCTGGATTTATGCTTCTTCTAAAGGAGAGAATAATTACGAAGGATTTGGTACAGATAAAGATATTTATGCCGCTAATTATATTTTCATAAATCCTAAAATGTTTCCCTATAAGGTGGACAAAGAACACATTAATCATAGTTCTAGGGACCCTTATTTTATCCCTTGTGCTAAAGTGATGGGAATTTCTCACAAAAGAGCAAAACCATTTAGACCAGCATCTATCGTCAATATTTCGGCGATGAGTTACGGTTCCTTATCTGCACAAGCGCAATCTTCCCTAAACCAAGGGGCCGCTATGGTAGGTGCTTATCACAACACAGGTGAGGGTGGACTTTCTCCTTACCACCAACAAGGTGCCGATGTTATTTTCCATATAGGAACGGGATATTTTGGATGTGGTATTACAGGAGAGGATGGTTTGAGGTACTTTAGTTTTGAGAAATTAGAAGAATTAGTTTTAAACAAATATGCTAAAGTAAAGGCGATTGAGGTTAAACTATCTCAAGGTGCAAAACCAGGAAAAGGTGGCGTTCTTCCAGCTAAAAAGAATACCCCAGAGATTGCTGCCATTCGAGGTGTAGAGCCATACACAGATGTACTTTCGCCATCTTATCACACCGCATTTAGTAATGTCAGAGAGCTCGTTGATTTCATAGAAGAAATTGCCGCTAGAACGGGATTGCCGGTAGGGATAAAATCTGCTGTAGGTGATCTAGAGCAATGGAAAGAACTTGCTGAGATTATGAAAAAAGAAAATAAAGGTCCTGATTTTATTACCATTGATGGAGGAGAAGGTGGTACAGGGGCGGCACCTCCATCTTTTGCAGACCACGTTGCTCTTCCTTGGATCTATGGATTCAGTGAAGTTTACCAAGTATTTAAAGAGAAAGGAATCACAAATGACATCGTATTTATAGGTTCTGGTAAATTAGGATTCCCCAGTGAAATCATGAAGGCAATGGCTCTAGGTGCTGATTTAATTAATGTAGCGAGGGAGGCGATGCTTTCTATTGGGTGTATACAGGCACAAGAATGCCATACGGATAAATGTCCTACTGGAATTGCCACACAAAACAAGTGGCTTAGCGGGGGTATAGATCCTACCTTAAAATCGGTTCGATTCTCAAAATACATTAAAACGCTTCGAAAAGAAACGCTAGAAATGGCTCACGCATGTGGCTATGAACATCCTTGTCAAATTAAAATGAAAGACATTGATATCAGTTGTGGGGATAACAATCGAACAATCACACTTGAGCAAGCTTTTAAATATGAAAAAAATGAAGTTCAGTTTGGTTCAATGCAAGAATTAGCAGACTGTTCTTATTTAGGAGGAAGGTAAAAATTGAAAAATACACAAATAAAAATTTTCTTGCCTGTCATCATCGTAATCTTGGGCATTCTATGTTTTAAGAATGGGGTGGTTGTATCCGATAAACCTGAATTAACAAATGAGTCTGTAGGAATTCTTTTTTTCCATATAATCTCTTTGTTTTCATTTGGTGCAAAAGATTATGGGGCCCCAATTTCAGGCCCCATTTTTTATCAGATAATTCTGTATATAATTTATTTTGCAGCACCCTTAATCTCTATCTCAGCACTGACGGAAATTATTTATTTAATCTCTAAGCCAATTATCCCCACCTACATTTTCAATAAAGAATACCATATTATTTTAGGATATGGTAGAACTGGGAAGTCAGCTGAAAATGCCATAAAGGAAAGCTTGGGTTCAGATGCAAAAATTCTTATTATTGACCATAACTTAAAGAGTTCCTCCCTAGGAATTAGACTTTTATTAGGATGGAAAAAGATCTTTATGCAGGCGGATTTAGCTGAGCATTTTGAGTTAGATTTCATCAATCTAACAAAATGTAAAAGTATTTTCATTATCACAGACAACGAATGGCTAAACCTAAAACTGTATCAGTTAATAAAAAATGATGTGCATTTTCAAAATGAAACGAAAGTGTATACACGTATTGATAATTTAGATATCATTGAATTTTTAGAGTCTGACAATTCTGAAATTTCAGTGGTAAATCACCATTTTTTCAATATCCACAGTGCAGCTGCTCAGCTCTTTTTTGAAAAGAAGGAAATTGACGAGGCACTTTCATCAGAGCATCATTTATTTGAAGATTGGTTAAATGAAAAGATTGATACTTTTGTCATTTTAGGCTTTGGGAATTTTGGGAAAGCCTTCTTGCACCAATTAACTGAGTGCCTAGAATTCCAATTCTGCAAAACGTTAATTATTGTGGATAATAATGCCGAAAACCTTTGGCAAGGTTACTTACATGATTATGGTTTTCAAACAAATTCACAAATCATTTGTTGTAATTCAAACCTAAGCAATGCAGCTAATTATGACCACATTTTCAATGAAGCAAATCCACAAAATGCATGTGCCATATTTTGCTCTAATGATGAAACATTAAATTTGAAAGCTGCAACTAGTTTTCACAAAATGCATAAAAAGGACAAAGATTTTAAATACATTATACGTACAACCGTTTCAAAAACCTTCTCTGCAGAATTAACGAAAAAATGCCTAGGAGACAAATACATCAAAATCCCAACGTATGATTGGACTAAATTCTATTTTAAAGAAAAGCTTGTCTAATCCTAAATCAACATAAGTATGATCACAAACACATCCCTTCCAAAAATCATTAAAGCCTACCAAAGTTGGCTGAAAGAAAATGACAATAATACCTTTTATCATCCGGAGGTGGTGGAAGCCCTAGTGAAAAATGGCAAGACGATAAATGATTTTGAAAAACTAGTCAATACTACCCCTAAAATCACAAATTACCGCGCCTTTTTCAATAGTTGGTTAAAAGATGAGATCGACGATTTAAACCTAAAGGTTTTAAATAGGAGATTTGAGTTAGGACAAGAAATTGACTTTATAAAAGCGGTACTTCTTAAAACAAAAGAAACTAAATCTGTTTTAAAATCAGGTGAAAGAATTGAACTTACCGCCTATGGAGATAGTAAATTACAAAATAGAGAAGTAGTTGCTTTTACCTTTAAATTCACGGACAATCTGCTTACCTCATATGATGATAATACAGATAAGGCGGAAAACTATTTTAAAAGTAAAGATAATCCAGTACAACTTACTCTTGAGGGAAAAGAACTTTTTGAATACTTAAATTCTAATAAACTAATTCAATTATTGAGCGATGATCGACTATTAAAAGAATTAAAAAAATCGTATTCAGGTTCTAGTTTAATTACTCATTTAAAGCAGAACGACTTACTCTATTTAGTGCCTGGGGATGAATTATTTCATACGGTAAGAAAAGATAAAAGAGGCAAAAGCTTCATCAAATTCGTTAATGACAATCAATATAACGATACGTGCCCTGCTTCTATTTACAAATTAGCTGTAGAAGAGTTTCATTCTGAAATAAGCGGAGTTCTAACAACGGTAGAGAAGGTTATTCAAAGCACTAAATACCACGCTACTGATCGAGCTACTTTACTTTTTAAAGAGAATCAATTAGAATTTACTAAAGACGTTTCCAAAGTAAATATGACTGTATTCTCAGTGCCGGGAGAATATATTACGAAATTTTATGCCATTGATGAATATTTAGGCGCATTTGAAAGAAATTATGATGGCACTAAATTCACTCAACAGGATTTAGCTGGATTTAAAATTAGTTCGGAAGAAATTTCAAACTATTTAAATGAGCAAACGCGTATTTCGACTAAAATTGAAGAACTAAAAAGTTTAAATGAATCAAGGGCGCTTGAACTAGGTGCTTCCACTAACACAACCTATTCGTATCAAACGAATTCGACTAGCGGAAGCTCTTGGTATGATAGGAAATGGTTAGTTTACCTATTACTTGTTTTGTTTTTCCCTATAGGCCTTATAGGGGTAGCAAAAAATAAATCTATGTCCATTTTTACTAAACTAATCATATTCGGCATTTTTGGATTTTTACTGTATGCAGCTTATAAAGGAAATGAATCTAATTCCCTTAATTCTTCTATTGAATCTAAAGCTGCATTCACCATTGATTCTACTACAATGGCTCCTAGTGTATTTATAACCAATAAATCAAAGGAGGCTATCTCTATAGCTTATGGATACAAATACAAGAAAGGATGGAGATCCATTGGATGGTTTCCTGTAAAATCCGACAGTACCTTTCAAATTGAAATACCTAGTGATATGATCAATGACTCATTCTATTGGTATGCTGAATCAGAGAAAGGGGTAAAATGGATAGGGACAGATAAAAAATTCTGTATTGATGGACAAAATGCCTTTGATATAAAGAAGAAAAAAACAGGCAAATGCAGTGAAAATGCGGTATTCACAAGACTCCAAATTGCAGGAAAGTATACACAATTAGAAGTAAAATAAATTCTTTCTATAAAAAAGGCGCTCAGTTAATACTAGGCGCCTTTTTTTATAAACAACATTACATTATTTAGCAATCTTTGAATTAATATCAGCAACTGCTCCCAACACATCTTTAGTTGTAAAATTCATTTTAGCCGTCTCAATTAAGATAAATGTATTATTTGTCAAGTTTAATTTAATACCAGCTTCAATTGATACACTTGCAATATCTTCGACTTTAATCTCACCTACGTTATTATTATCCTTAAAGGAAATGTGTGAACTACTAATAGAAATTGAATCGTTCCGATCTCTGATCAAAGTATAGGTTGCAATAAGAACAGGAAGGATTGAATTTAAAATGATATAAGCCCAAACGATACTTGTTTGATCTTCCGCAACTTTTAATTCGCCCATCAAATTATATAAGTAATAACCAATGGCAGCACCAATAAGTATACTTATTAACTTAGGCCATTCCTTTGGATTATAAGTAACAACCCCATTTGATTCAGATCTAGAGCCAACACTATTTAATAGAAAGGAGGAAATAGTAGTAATTAGGAAAATACTAATCATTGGCCAAAAACCTAGGATATCCACGATGAACCAAATCAATACAAAATTGATGGCTAGAATTGCGTAATAAATAATCTTTTTCATGATAAAATATTTAATAGGTTAATTTAAATTTTCAACTGTTTTAGGATCTGGACCATATTCGTTTGCGCCCTTATTTCCTTCAGTAATGGCAAGAATAAAATTATATATAGGGATAAGAACAAACCAACCACTTTTTCCCACATCGTGCATGCGCCTGACAGCCACGGCAATACTAGGAATGAATACCAATAAATAATACAGAAGAGATAATTCTGACGAACCTACAAAGCCAATGACAAAATAAATCAGGCAATTAAATAAAAAGAATATCCAATACTCTTTCCTTCTTGCTCTACCTTGGAATGTGGCATATTTCTTAAATGCCGATAAATAATAGTCCATAATAAATAGATTTAGATTTTCTTACTACATTACTTTTCAGAATAAGCCATACTTTATACAAAGAGACCGGACCCTAAATGAATATATTTCGCACAATTTATTGAAATTTATTATAATATTTCATCATAAAATTGTACTATTTATTTAACGGAATGATTCATTTTATTCCCTTTTACGTTTTAAGAACAGATTTGCTATTCAATTTTCCCGCATTTTTAGTTATGTTTAAACAAAAAAACGATGAACAAACTCCTACTCATTGCCCTATCCATTCTCACCCTATCCTCCTGCACGAAAAACACAGATACGGTATCTAACTACTTCACCTCCACTGACAGCATTGAAGCAGGTGGAGTGAAAATGATCCCCATTCAGACGCCTTCTGGGACGTTTAAGGTGTGGACGAAACGTTTTGGGACTAATCCTAAAATCAAAATTCTTTTATTACATGGCGGTCCTGCAATGACACACGAGTACATGGAATGTTTTGAGACATTCTTCCAAAGAGAGGGCTTCGAATTCTACGAATACGACCAGCTAGGCTCCTATTACAGTGATCAACCGACGGATTCTACCTTATGGAAAACAGAACGATTTGTGGAAGAGGTAGAGCAAGTTCGCAAGGCGATAGGTGCAGATTCCACTAATTTTTACGTTGTTGGAAATTCATGGGGAGGTATTTTAGGAATGGAATATGCACTGAAATACCAAAAGAATATCAAAGGATTAGTGGTCTCTAATATGGTGGCGAGTGCTCCAGATTATGGAAAATATGCAGAGGAGGTTTTGGCTAAACAAATGGATCCCAAAATATTAGCAGAAATAAGAGCCATCGAGGCTAAAAAGGATTTCAATAATCCGCGCTATATGGAACTATTGATTCCTAATTTCTACCACGAACATATTTGCCGTTTAAAAGAGTGGCCTGATGCCTTGAATCGAACCTTTAAGCATGGAAATAGTGCAGTTTATGTTCGAATGCAGGGACCTAGTGAGTTTGGAATTAGTGGATTATTAGCTAACTGGGATATTAAAAATCGCTTAAAAGAAATCTATGTTCCTACGCTAATGGTGGGGGCAAAATACGACACAATGGACCCGAAGGCGATGGAAGAACAAAGTAAAATGGTCCAAAATGGTTCCTACCTTTATTGCCCTAACGGCAGTCACTTGGCCATGTGGGATGATCAGAAAACCTACATGAATGGGGTTATTTCGTTCATTAAGAAGGTAAATGGGGAATAAAATAAACTTAAATACTATGAAATTAATTGCCTTATTACTAGGTCTTTCCTATTGCTTATCAGCACAAAAGCCCCATCTAAAAGATGCCGTAAAATTCCCCTTGGGTTCTTCCGTGAATCCTCGTTTACTGAACGAGAATGAAGCCTACCGAAACATAGCTACAACCGAATGGACGAGCCTAACTGCAGAAAATCACATGAAAATGATGCTAATTCATCCGGCAGCAGACCGTTATGATTTCTCTAAAGGTGATGAGATTGTGAATTTCGCCACAGCTTCAGGCAAAAGAATGCATGGGCATACCTTGGTTTGGCATAATCAAGTACCGCAATGGATGAAGGACTTTCAAGGGGATCAAAAAGCCTGGGAAGCTATGCTAAAAAATCATATTCAAACTGTGGTGAGTCATTATAAAGGTAAAATAGCTGGATGGGATGTGGTAAATGAGTCATTCTTGGATGATGGAAGTTTGCGTCCCTCTTTATGGGCAGATCATATCCCGGATTATATTGCCAAAAGCTTTCAATGGGCACACGAATCGGATCCTAGCGCTATACTCTTTTACAATGATTATGGACAAGACGGAAAACCAAAAAAAATGCAGGCCATCCTCGACCTAGTCGCGGATTTAAAGCGTCGTGGCATTCCTATCCATGGTTTAGGATTACAAATGCACATCAATGTAGATTCTAAGCGAAATGAACTGCAAGAGGTGCTGGATAAATCCGTAGCCACAGGCTTGAAAATCCACCTTTCAGAACTCGATATTGCGGTAAATCCGAAGAACAATCCGGACTTTATCTATGAGGAAAAAATGGCCTCAGCGCAAGCAGAACAATTTAACTTCGTCTTCAAGTCCTATATGAAGATTCCTGCTGCACAGCAATATGGCATTACTTTTTGGAATATTTCGGACAAAGATTCCTGGCTACGTGGTTATTTCAAAAGACCAAAAGAATACCCGCTTTTGTTCGATGATAATTATGCTAAAAAAATAGCTTACACAACCCTTATAAACTCTTTACAAACGCTAAACTAAGCGGAACTTGAGTTCTTGAATTCGAATTTTCATCTTCTAAATAATAGTACTTGATGGGAGATTTACGCGCTTGTTTTAAGATGGCTTGAACGTTTATTTGGCCTGAACCTAGCGGCACATCGTTTTCAGACGAGGTCTTCACTTCCAGCCCAACGGGAACTCCCTTTTTTAAGTCTTTTACGTGCATGAGCTTGAATCGGGAAGGGTATTTCTTTAAATAAGCCATCGGATCCTGCCCAAATTGATGCACCCACAGAATATCTAACTCGAAGGACACATAGTCTGGATTCGTATTTTGGATTAAATAATCATACAAAGTGGACTTCTCGTAGGGCGTAAAATCATATCCGTGGTTGTGGTAACAAAATTCGAGACCATTTTCTTTCAACAATTTACCCACTCGATTAAAATCTTTCACGGCTGCATCTGCTTGCTGAACGGTAAATTCTCCTTTATGAGGAATCATTCCCACCCGCACAAATTCTGCACCTAGTGTCTTCGCATCTTCAATCACCTTATCCGTTTTATTCGTCAAAGCATCATAATATACGCCATAACTAGTGCAGACCATACCTCTCGCATCTAACAATGCCCGCATCTCCACCGCAGTTTTCCCGAACAAATTAGAAAACTCGATATTTCGAATACCCATCTCCTTAATATAATCTAAGGTCCCAGCAACATCCTTACTGAAGTCATTTCGAAAAGTAAAAGATACCACCCCTGGCGTATCTTTTAAGACTTTGCTGAAGGGTTTTTGGGCAAAAATTGCATTTGATAGTAGTAAAAACGTGAATAGCGATAACTTTTTCATATTCAATGGTTTAGAATTTAAGAGACAATTTACCTAATTTGAACAAAAAACAGACGCAATGAAAAATAAAACTCGCTGGATACTTCAAGCCACCTCAGGCCTTATACTTACTGGAAGTGGACTTTCGCTAGCTATCGACGCTGGCGTCGCAAAAATGCAAGGTGGAGACTGGTTCTTTTATGGAACAGGAGCTCTCATCGTTTTCAATGCAGGGCTTTGTCTGGTGATCGATGCCGCACGATTTAAATAAGTCAAACAAAATAACTAGATTGTGGTTTACTTAGTACAATTTTTTATTTTAAAAATTATATTTAATGTCTGCAGTGGTTTTTGATTTAACGATTATAGGTGCAGGCGCGTCCGGATTGCAGCTTTTATATGAAATGATTCAAGCGGATCCATTGCGAGAAAAGAAAATTTTACTCCTAGATTCAGGAGATCGTTCACAAAAAAGCTGGTGCTTTTGGGAAGATGAAAAAAGAGCATGCTTTTCGTTTCTAGTCGAAAAGTCTTGGAAAACGATGACCTACCGAACTAGCCATGGGGAGATACTAAACTCAACCATCCATCCACTAGAATACAATTATATTTCTTCCGATCGATTTTTTGCCTATTTTTTCGAGGAATTTATCCCAGCTAATCCGAATATTACTTTAGTGAAAAAATGGGTTCAAGAAGTACAAGAAAAAGATGATGTGCAAATAGTCCTCTGTCAAGATGGCTCTACTTTTTTCTCAAAACGAGTCGCCGATTCTAGACCTATAAAATCCGAGGACCCCTCCCTCATCTACCAGCACTTTAGTGGTAAATTCATTGAGTTCGATGAACCTATTTTAGATGACTCGGCCATGACTTTGATGGATTTCAGTTTGCCTGTTTCTACTTCAGAAATGTCAGTTTTCCACTACATTTTACCTTTTAGCAGAACCAAGGCGCTAATTGAAACCACTGTTTTTACAAAACTAGATTACGATAAACAAGCCTATGAGCGTATTTGGAAGCAATACGTTGATATACACTTTAGGAGTAAAAAATTTAAAATTCTATCGGATGAAATGGGCACTATACCCATGGGAGTTCATGTTCAGAAGAAAGAAGGGGCCATTTATACTATCGGTGCCGCTGGTGGTAACATGAAAGCATCTACAGGTTATGCCTTCACTCGGATGCAAGAGGATGCAAAATTTAGGGCACAAAACCGCTTGAAAGTAACACCTAGCAGATTTCGGTTTTATGATAAGATGCTGTTAAAAATCATGAACAATGACATGGCTAAGATTCCACAGGTCATGGATCGATTATTTAGCCGAGTTCCTACCCACCGTATTCTTCGTTTTTTAGATGACAAAAGCTCCTTGAAAGAAGATATACTTTTGCTTTCAAAATTAGATGTCCCACTTTTCATTACTCATTTATTGAAATGAAAAACTACTTTGGAGCCATCTTTACGCTACTTTATGTACTTTCCTACAAGCTGATTGGACCTTGGTCTAACAAGATTGATCTCTATATATGTGGTTTTTTATTACTAATCATGGGCATTCCTCATGGAGCAGGCGATCACTTAATTGCCCAAAAAATCGCTAAAAGAGAAAATCTCACCTTTCATATAAAGCCTTTTATCGTTTACTACTTGGGAATCATGTTGGCCTATGCAGCCCTTTGGTTCATTACACCGATGGTGGGATTCATAATTTTCATTGCTATAAGTGTATTTCATTTCGGAGATATGGAGGATATTCACCCGGTCGATCCTACACATACCTGGATAAACGTAGTTAAAACGATTTGCTTAGGCTCTGGAATTTTATCCTTAATTCTCTTTAGTCATTGGTCGGAAGTTTCAGAAATTACAACAGCGATGCAGGTAAATTTACCCAAGAATATGCCGCCTTTTTCGCTTCTTTTTAGTCTATTGTTTATGAGTTTTGGGTTCCAAAAGAAAAATTTTCATCCCTTTTTGAATACTTTTTTTGCTCTAGTAATAGGGTTTTTTCTGCCGCTTATTCCGGCATTTATCTGCTATTTTTCTTGCTGCCATGCCATCACTAGTTTCGAAGGCATGAGAAGTCACTTAGAAATGAAAACCTTGGAATTATATAAAAAACTTATTCCATTTTCATTAGGTGCACTTTTGCTGGGAATTATTTATATAAATTTGATTTCCAAACACTTAGAAATTTATCCCGTTTTTATTTTTCTTTCCCTGTTAACGCTGCCACATTTTTTACTTATGCATAAATTAATAAAACGCCCAAATTGAAGATTTTGCACATTTTTTATTTTTTTTTAAATTTTTTTTACAATCTTTGAAACAATTGCCGACATCATCAGTTTAAACAGTATCATTTATTTTAAAACATTAACCTTTAACATTTATGGAAACATTAAACATTCTATTGGACGGTAGCCTAGCTGCTGGAGATTACATCGGCTTTACCTTCTTTACGGGGTACATGTCAATGCTTGCTGCTTCAATCTTTTTCATCGTAGAAAGAGGAACAGTAAACGACAAGTGGAAAACATCTTTATTGATTTCTGCTTTAATTACATTTATCGCGGCAGTGCATTATTTCTACATGCGCGGCGTATGGTTAGAGACACATGAGTCTCCAACACAATTCCGTTACATTGACTGGACATTAACTGTTCCATTAATGTGTATCGAGTACTTCTTGATCTTGAAGCCAGCTGGCGCTAAGACAGGTATGTTAACTCGTTTAATCTTCGGTTCTGTTGTTATGTTAGTAGCAGGATATATCGGAGAGGCAGTAGTTCCAGAGCAAAACGTAATGTGGGGAATCATTTCTACATTAGGATGGGCGCTTATCATCTATGAAATCTACATGGGTGAGGCTTCTAAATTAGCTGCTGCGTCTACAAACGCTGAGGTACAATCAGGTTTCAAAGTTATGCGTTGGTTCACATTAGTAGGTTGGGCAATCTATCCAATCGGCTACATGATGTTACCAGGTAACTTGTTATCAGGTTTCGCTGGAAACATTGACTTAGCTTACAACATTGCGGATGCAGTGAACAAAATCGGTTTCGGTTTAGTTGTTTACTCTATCGCAAAAGGAGCTTCGGCTGCAGAAGCGAAATAATATTTATTTCCAAAAGGAAGGGGATGGTCATCGATCATCCCCTTTTTTTATGGCCAAAATTTAAGTTCCCAATCCATTCGAATTGAATGTATCCAAGTTCCTGAATCTTTAATAATGACTAGTGACTTTGATTCAAAATACGGGATAGTTTTTTAGGATTTTTTACGTTTATTTGTTGATAAATAATTAAACCTATCATCCATGAAAAAAATACTCTTCTTTCTCTCGCTGCTTACTTTTAGTGCAGCAGCAAAACCCACAGGCACCTATAAAATTGTCGTAGAAGGCTTCGACTGGGGTGCAGGTGTTAACAAAGTTATATTAGCCTTGAACGACACTACTTCTAAAGTAAATGCCGCTGATTACACCGTATTCGCTAGCCGAAAATCAAGCACTGGACTCATTGCAGACCAAGATAATAAACGTGAAATCGTTACAGCTTATGTTTCGGATGAAAGCGGTGCACGTGTGAAAACTGGCAAAAACATTACTCTCGTTTTATCGGTAGGACCTCAATTGGCTATTAGCTCCCCTTTTCAATACCAAAGAAGTAAAGGGAATGTTTGGGTAGATTATTCCTTAACCATTGTACATTCAAAAACGGGAAATGTATGGGATACGTCAACGGGTAAAATTATGCCCTTGATTGATCAATTTGACTTAAGTGGTAAATATACCTACAGTGAAAAATTAACGATGTCATACGCGACCTTTACTCCCAAAGTGAAGAAAGATAAAGCTCCTTTACTTATCTGGTTACATGGCGGTGGTGAAGGAGGAACGGATCCTACGGTTCCTCTTTTGGGAAACAAAGCAGCGAACTATGCGGGTGAAAGTATCCAATCTATTTTCGAAGGTGCTTATGTCCTATCTCCGCAATGCCCAGGTGCTTGGATGCACAATACGCAGGGGGTAGGAACGCAAGGGAAAGACAATGACATCTATAACGAAGGTTTGATGGCCTTAATTAAGGACTATGTTAAAGCAAATCCAGGCATCGACCCTAGTCGCATTTATGTGGGAGGCTGCTCGAATGGTGGCTATATGGCCTTAAAATTGATATTCTTATATCCAGACTATTTCGCGGCAGGATACATCAGTGCTTTGGCCTATAAATCAGAATACATCCCAGACAGCGATATTCAAAAGATTAAAAATGTGCCTATTTGGTTTGTTCACTCTAAAGATGACAGAACAACCATCCCTGACATAACTGTTGTACCTGTATTTGACCGTCTGCGGAAAGCTGGTGCAAAAAATGTACATTTTACCTATTATGATCGAGTGAACGACATCACGAATTTATACGGAGGTAAAGGATTCGAATACAACGGCCACTGGTCTTGGGTTTATCTCCATGAAAACCTTCCAAGAACAGATCTTGATGGTTCTGCCGTACGCGTAAATGGCAAGCCGGTTACCATCATGGAATGGTTAGCAGCACAGAAAAAAGGAAAATAAAAGTTAAGTTATGAGATTCACAAAGCATCTTCTACTACTCTTCAGCCTCGTATTTATAAGCGAAATCAGTGCTCAAGCGCCCAAAATCGTCGCGGGCATCAATGTCGATCGTGTTAAACGATTAGAAAAATTCGTTCAAAGCGAAATGGATAAAGGAAACATTCCGGGGGCCGTGACGATGATTATTCACAATGGACAGGTAGTTCATCAGGGAGCTTTGGGCTATAAAAACGTAGCCACAAAAACACCCATGACCATGGATGATCTATTCTATATCCAGTCTATGACGAAGCCCATTATTTCGACCGCTTTCATGATGTTGTACGAAGAAGGGTACTTTAAGTTAAGTGATCCAGTTTCAAAATACTTACCTGAATTCAAAAATTTACGCGTAGTTAGAAGCGTGAATGACGGTCCAGATGCTCCTACGGATACGTTAAAATCGCAAATCACCATGACCCAATTACTAAGTCACAGTGGTGGATTAATGCATGGTTTAGAACAAAATCCTGTTCAAATCAGGTTCCGAAATGGTTATTTTAAACCCGGCATCAAAACGATTCAAGAACGTGTTGCTAACATGACCAAATACCCTCTTTTAGCGCAACCAGGTACGGAATGGAACTATAGCGCGGGCCCAGATGTGTTATGTGTATTGATCGAAAAGTTCTCAGGAATGAGTGTGAATGAGTTTTTAAAGTCCAGATTATTTGAGCCTTTAGAGATGAAACATACGGGTTATAATGTACCTAAAGAGGAACAGTCTAAGATCGTGGCATTGCATACGAAAGGCAAGAATGGCACCATTTCAGTGGCTGCGAATCAGCCTCCATTTGAGAATGTGACAGTATGGAGTGGGGTAAATGGTCTGTTCTCTACGGCTGCAGATTATGCGACTTTTTGCAAAATGATGCTAGCCGGCGGAACCTACAAAGGCAAGCAATATTTAAGCCGCAAGACAGTTGAATTAATGACCTCAAATCATACCGGAGATTTATTCAAAACACCAGGAACACAATGGGGACTTGGATTCGCGGTGGTAACAGATGGTCCTGCGACCAAAACTCCAGCTTCTAAAGGCTTGTTTTATTGGGGAGGAGCGAATAATACTCACTTCTTTATCGACCCTCAGGAAAAATTGATTGCGTTATTTATGACTCAGGAAAGCAATTTCACCTGGGATTACCACAATAGTTTACGCCAAATGGTTTACCAGACATTGGCAGATTAAAAATAGAAAGCCGGGCATTGTGACCCGGCTTTTTTTATTCCTTTTTATTACGGAGCTGGAAAACCTGATTTGGCTAAATCTTTAAACAGTTTTTCTACCTTATTAATGCCCGAGGCATCATTTATGTCGAAATAACGGTAATGTTCCAGATCCGTTTTATGAATCGCATTCTCTTGAATGGCTCCTTGGGATTTATATACTGAGATAACCCAATCCGCTACAATTTTATAACTCAACTTATCATTTTCCCTAAATCGAAAGGCACGATTCAAGGTAAATGAAGGTGCGCCTGGTTTGATTTTAGTTTCTGGGAAGCCCGCTAATTCGGTAAAGTCAAGCGGTTTTGAATTCAAGCTTAAAGGGCTTCCGGCGATGATAATGGGCTTCTTTGTCCCTTTGAAACGTTGCACCGCTCTTAGACCCATTAATACCGCTGTTTTATGATGACCGTGTTGACCCGCATGAGGCAACATGGTGATCACAAAATCATAGTTTTGGTCTTTTAATAAATTATCCATTCTGCTTTCTACATGCGGTATATTCCAGTTTTTACCGGAAATATAGGGGATTGGGTCCGTCGTATACCAGTCATCTGGCTGTTCCATGAAATAGATATTCCGCATACCCATGATTTTAGCGGCATCTAGAATCTCTTGTTTACGAATCAAAGGTAAATGATTTCGAGCTGTGACCGAATCCGTCAGATTTAAACCATAATACATGGCCCCTAATTGTGAATCTGCAAATCCACCACCTCCATCTGTCATCACCGCCATATCCACGGTCCCTTTTAACTCATGAGTGATTTTAAATACAGTAACTGAGAAACCCGTTTCGTCATCCGGGTGAGCGGTCACGACTAATACCTTAGGGCCTTGTGCCTGCAATTGAAAAAAGGCAAGGCATAAAAAGCTGAAAATGAAGGCTTTAATAAATTGATTTTTCATAGTTTGAAGGTTTATATTCTGACAATAATAGAAAAAATTATGCATTCGGCAAATTGTCTTATTTTTGTACATGAGTAGTACGCACTGGATCAAAGACGCTGACATCGAATGGGAAATCCTAGACGAGAATTGCAAACGCAAAATCATGGCCTTTAATGAAGGCTTGATGATTGTGAAAGTGCACTTCAAAAAAGGAGGTATTGGAGCCATTCACCAACACATTCATACCCAAGGTTCCTATGTAGAAAGTGGCGTATTCGAGGTGAACATCGCCGGCGAAAAGAAGATCTTGAAACAGGGCGACGTATTCTTCATCCCTCCTTCCATTGATCATGGAGTAATTGCATTAGAAGAGGGTGTTTTAGTAGATTCTTTTAATCCCTTACGGGAAGATTTTATCCAATGAAAATAATCGTCATAGGTGGTGGAGCGGCTGGTTTTTTTGCAGCAATTGCAGCGAAAGAGCATAACCCAAATGTCGAAGTAACCATCTTAGAAAAAACATCCAAGTTTTTAGGTAAGGTGAAAATTTCGGGTGGTGGCCGTTGCAATGTCACTAATGCGACCTTTAATTCCCGTGTGTTGTCCGAAAGCTATCCCCGTGGGGAGAAGTTTCTACGGAAGGCCTTCGAGGTCTTTAATGCCTCCTCTATGGTTGAATGGCTCGAGACTAGAGGTGTTGCCTTGAAAACCTATCCCGATAATTGCATATTCCCGCTTTCGAATGATTCCCAAACCATCATTGACTGCTTTTTGTCCGAAGCTCGGCGTTTATACATCAATCTGCATAGCAGCCAATCAGTAGACGAAATAAAGCCCACGGCGAAAGGTTTTCGCATCCATTGCCGGGATACGGAATATGACGCAGATCGTGTGATTGTGACAACGGGTGGACAACCTAAAATGTCCGGATTGCAGTGGTTAGAAGACGTAGGACACAGCATTATTCCTCCTGTTCCCTCCTTATTCACCTTTAATATGCCCGCTGAACCTATTCGCGACCTAATGGGGATTGTGGTAGAAAAAGCAAGGGTTAGAATAGAAGGCCAAAAACTAGTAGGACAAGGACCTCTTTTAGTCACCCACTGGGGAATGAGCGGACCTGCGATTTTACAACTATCTGCCTGGGGAGCCCGAATTTTGGCCGAAAAAGAATACCGATGTGCCATCCTAGTCAATTGGTTAGATGACACGAAAGAAGACAATTTAAGAACGCAAATCGCACAAGTCATCAAAGATCACGGTGCTAAAATGATCGTGAATTTGAATCCGTTCGCGATGCCGAGTCGACTTTGGGCCTATCTACTGGAAAAAAACGAAATTAAGAGCAGCCTCCGCTGGAATGAATTAGGGGGAAAAGCACTAAATAAACTGATCAATACCTTGATCAATGACCGCTATGTGGTGCAGGGGAAAACGACTTTCAAAGAGGAGTTTGTAACTGCTGGCGGAGTAGACTTACAAGATATCAATTTCCAAACAATGCAGAGCAAAAAATGCCCAGGACTTTTCTTCGCAGGCGAGGTCATGGACATCGATGGTATCACCGGTGGATTTAATTTCCAATCCGCGTGGACAACCGGATATATTGCCGGAAAGTGCGCTGGACTACTTTAAAATATCTTTAATAATTTTCAAGTGGTGATCTGTATGCAACTCTAAAAATGGGATGACATCCTTCTTTTTTGTATCACCAAAATACGGGTGTCTAAAATAATGACCCGCACTTAAGGCGTCTAATTCCGCTATTTTAACTCGACAATTCTCAATGTGTCCTTGAAGGGATTCAGCCGTAAAAGCGTCAGGAATTACAAATTTAGGCGCTTTGGACTTCCCTCTTGGAATTTTTCCTGTCCAAAAAATCAAATACTTCCATGGCTTAAAACTCCACTTGTAAGAAGAAGGATCCGATTTCTTCACCCCTTCAATCACCGAAGAAATCACCAATAAACTATGTTCAATTTGCCAGCCCACACTAGAAACCGAAACGGCTTCATTTTTAGCCTCATGCTGTGGAATATAGGACGCTAATTCGTCTATCAGATTACTTAACTTTTGCATAGGGTAAGTTGTCTATTTTCGTTGTTTTATAATAAGCGGAGGTGCCTAGGGAAGTAAGTATTCCTGATTTGGCCAAATCCAAAAAGCCATCCTCCTCCATCATTTCTTCTGGAAAGTACATCGATTGCAAGGAGCCAATCACGAAAAAAGTGTTATTCAACTCAATCGGTATCACCTGCTCTAATTTCAAAACATATTGCACCGGAGATTCAGCCACAAAGGGTGCAAGGCAACCTTCTTTAAACTCCGGCGTCAAGCCTGTCATCTCAAATTCTGAAACCCCATCCGGATATTTCGCACTCGTCTGATGGGCCTGTTTATACATCGCCTCCGTCACTAAATTCACCGTATAAAAACCCGTCTCCTGGATATTCGACAAGGTATGCG